>WNGO01000169.1_pt1 | contig 62717 bp, 56 predicted proteins | sample 5400511 | NCBI WGS metagenome assembly WNGO01 (sample SAMN13153380, study PRJNA577476) | soil metagenome | isolation source: 20 cm soil or saprolite under Garry oak tree replicate 2 | place: USA:California | collected 2016-06-15 | reverse complement strand
AACTACGGTTGTCTCGAGGCCTACGCGTCGGGCCCGGCCATCGCCGCCCGCGCCGTGGAGGGCATCCAATCGGGTGCCGACACCAGCCTGCCCCGCTATGTGGACGGCGACCTGGCGAAGATCACGGCGCAGGTCGTGTACGAAGCGGCGCACGATGGCGACGGCTTCGCACTCGACGTCGTGAACGACACCGCGAAGTTCCTCGGCGCGGGCGTGGCCAACATCGTGAACATCTTCAATCCACAGGTGGTGGTGATTTGCGGCGGCGTCACGCTCGCGGGCGACAAGCTGTTCGTGCCGCTCCGCGGCGAGGTGAAACGCCGCGCGTTCAAGCCGGCCGTCGACGTCTGCCGCGTGGTTCCCGGCGAGCTCACGGGTACCGCCGGTGTGTACGGCGCCGCGGCGGTCTTCGTACAGCAGCTCGCGGGAGCGAAGTGAAGCGGCTCGGCGTGATCGGCTCGATGGTGTGGGACACCATCTACAGCCGCGATCCGGCACAGGCGGCGGTGGAGGAGTGGGGCGGCATCTCGTACGCACTGTCCGCGCTGGACGCCACGCTGCCCGACGACTGGGAGATCGTCCCCGTCATAAAGGTCGGGCGGGATCTCGCGGGCCCCGCCAATCAGTTTCTGCGGTCGCTGCAGCGCGTCACGCCGCAGGCGCGGTTCGTCGAGGTGCCCATGCCGAACAACCGCGTCACGCTGCACTATCAAGACACCGAGCGCCGCTGCGAGCGGATGGTGGGCGGCGTGCCGCCGTGGACCTGGCCGGAGCTGGGCCCGATGGTGGCGGATCTCGACGCGCTGTACGTCAACTTCATCTCCGGGTTCGAGCTCGACCGCGCGACGGCGCGGCTGCTGCGCCAGGGCTTTGCGCAGCCGATCTACGCCGACCTGCACAGTCTCTTTCTCGGCATGGAGGCGGACGGCACGCGCGTACCGCAGCCGCTGCCGGAGGCCCCGAGCTGGTTCGGGTGTTTCGACTACGTGCAGGTGAACGAAGAAGAAATGGCGCAGCTGGGCCCCGACGCGTTGGCCGCGGCGGCGGGAGTGCTCGCGCGTGGCGCGCGGGCGCTCGTGGTTACGCTGGGCGCGCGCGGCGCCGTCTACTTCACGGGCCGGCCGGTGCGCTCCGCCCGGGTGGCGCCGCCCGCGGACGTGCCGGTGCCGCTCGACGGCGGCGACCCCACCGGCTGCGGTGATGTGCTGGGCGCCGCCCTGGTCGCGGGCCTGCTGCGCGGTGAGGCGCTGGAGACCGCCCTCGCGCGGGCCACGCGGCTCGCCGCCCGCAACGTCAGCCACCGCGGCGCGTCGGGCTTGCGCGACCACCTGTTGGGCCGGCTCTCGACCGTATGACCCGCCTGGTCGAAGTCCCGACATCGTTCGACGATCGCTCGTTCGATCAGTTCGCGGGTGCCTTTGCCCAGGCGGCCGACGGCGAGCGCCTGCTGTTCGACGCGCACGCCGCCGAGTGGGCCTCGCCCTACGGGCTGGTATCGCTGCTCGCCGCGGGTCAAGCAGCGGGGCGCCGCGGCGGCGAGAAGCCGCTGCTCACGGCGCCGACCAACGGCGACGTGCTGGGCTATTGGGCGCGGGCGGGGTTCTTCCGCGAAGCGGGGGAGCTGTTCGAGATCCACGGCAAGGTCCCGCGCACCAAGCCGCTCGAGGAGAGCGACGTGCTGCTCGATGTGACGCCCGTGCGGGCCGCCGAGGACGTGCATCAGGTGGTCAGCCGCATTCAGGAGCGCGCGTCGGCCATCCTCGCCGCCAAACTCGGGCTCGACCCCAAGGCGACGATGGGGTTCGCTATGGCGCTTTCGGAGGCGTGTCAGAATATTGTAGAACACGCGGGCACGGGTGGCTGGGTGGCGGTGCAGAGCTACCACTGGCGGCGCCGGTTGGGGCGGCAGGTGGTGGTGATCGCGGTGGCCGATGCCGGCGTGGGATTTCGTCATTCGCTCGAGCCGACGCAGAGCAAGCGGTTCGGCGACCGGTGGGGAGACGCGGCGGCGCTGGAGGCGGCCCTGATTCAGGGCACCAGCCGGTTCCGCGATCCGGGGCGCGGCCAGGGCTTGGCCGGTATCCGCCGCTACCTCTCGCGCTGGGACGGCAAGATTTCGATCCGGAGCGGCACGGCGCGCATCGCCATCATGCCGAAGTGGGATGACGACGTGCCGATGCGCGAAGGCCTGCCGCCGTTTCCGGGGGCCCAGGTGTTGATCATCATTCCCGAGCAGGGGTCTGCCACGCCGTGATACAGCGCATCGACGTCCATGAGGTGCTGCAACGCCAGGTGTCGGGCGTCTACGCCGACCTGGTCACGCGACCGACGGGGCGCGCCGTGCGCGAGGAGATCGAGCGGACCATCGCCGGCGTCGAGGCGCGGGTGACCGTGATCGACTTCACCCACGTGGGCTGCGTCGATTACTCCTGCGCCGACGAGATCGTCGCCAAGCTGCTGCGCGACGCCCGCGTGATCCTGCTGCTGCGCGGCATCAACGACGGACACCGCGAGGCGATCGAGCACGTGGTCCGGAGCGCGGGCCTGGCCGTGGTGCTCGAGGGCCCCGAGGGCGCCCTCGACGTCCTCGGCAGCCCCGACGCCGCCGCCCAATTACTCGACCAGTTGGTCGCCCTGCAGCTCGCTGCCCGCACGCCTGGAGGCGGGTTCTTCCTTACGGCCGCCTGAGGCCCGCGTGAAAACCCGGCGCCTCGGCCTCTCCACCCGCGCCATTCACGGCGTGCCCGAAACACGGGCGCCCTGGACGCCCGTCGTCCCGCCGATCTTCCAGAGCAGCACATTCACCAACCCCGTCGGCTCCGACGAGGAAGTCCTCTACACCCGCTACGGCAACAATCCCAACCAGGTCGCGATCGCCAAGCGGCTGGCCGCCCTCGAGGGCGCCGAAGCCGCGATTTTCGTCGCCAGCGGCATGGGAGCGACGGCCCTCGCGCACCTCGCGGTGCTGCGGCCGGGCGATCATCTGCTGTCGTCGGAATGGATTTACGGCGGCGTGCACAAGCTGTTCACGGAAGAATTCGGCCGCTTCGGCATTGACGTGAGCTTCGTCAACCCGCTGAAGTCGCGCGCCTGGAAGACGGCGCTCAAAAAGACCACGCGCGCCGTGTTCCTCGAGACGCCCACCAATCCCCTGCTGCGCGTCGTCGATCTCGAGCCGGTGGCGCAGCTCTGCAAGGCGGAAGGGCTGGCGCTGCTGGTGGACTCGACGTTCGCGTCGCCCATCAACCTGCGGCCGCTGGAGCACGGCGCCGACATCGTGATTCACAGCGCCACCAAGTACCTGAACGGCCATACCGACGTGATCGCCGGAGCGGTGGCCGGCTCGGAGTCCGTCGTGGAAGAAGTGCGGCGCCTGATGCAGCTGTGGGGCCAGGCGATCGATCCGATGGCGGCGTGGCTGGTCGACCGTGGCCTGCGCACGCTCGCGGTGCGCGTGGACCGTCAGAACGCCACCGGCCTGAAGGTCGCCCAATGGTGTAGCAAGCAGGCGGCGATCAGCGCCGTGCATTATCCCGGCCTGCCGTCGCATCAGGACCACGAAGTGGCGGAACGCGTGTTGAACGGCGGGGGCGGGATGCTGGGGATCGAGCTGAAGGGCGGCGTGCGGGCGGCCGAGCGGTTCCTGCGGGCGCTGGTCCTCGTGGCGCACGCGCCCAGTCTGGGCGGCACGGAGACGCTCGTGTCGGAGCCGCGCCTCACGTCGCACAAGAGCCTGAGTCCCGCGGACCGCGCGCAGGCTGGAATTCCGGACGGGTTCCTGAGATTTTCCCTCGGACTGGAGGACGCCGACGACCTCATCGCGGATTTCGCCCAGGCCCTGGCGCAGCTGTAAGTGATCAAGTTCACGAACGTCTTCAAAGCCTACGCCAAGGGCGGCCTCGCCCTCAAGGATGTGTCCTTCCACATCGCGAAGGGCGAGTTCGGGTTCCTCACGGGCCACTCCGGCGCCGGGAAATCCACCGTGCTGCGCCTGGTGTACGCCGAGGAGCGCCCCACCAGCGGCGAAGTGCGGGTGTCGGGCTATCACGTGGGCGAAATGCGGCGCGGTGACGTCCCCAGGTTGCGGCGCCGGCTCGGCATCGTGTTCCAGGATTTCCGCCTGCTGGAAGAGCGCACGGCCGAGGAGAACGTGGCGTTCGCGCTGGAGGTGACGGGGGCGCGGCGCGGCAGTATCGGCGCGCGCGTGATGCGCGTGCTCACGCAGGTGGGACTCGCCGCCAAGGCGCAGGCTTACCCCAAGGAGCTGTCGGGCGGCGAGCAGCAGCGCGTGGCGATCGCGCGCGCGCTGGTGAACGAGCCGACGGTGCTGCTCGCCGACGAGCCCACAGGCAACCTCGACGAGCGCGCCACCCGCGGCGTCTTCCAGCTGCTGCGCGACATCAACGCGTCGGGAACGGCCGTGGTGATGGCGACGCACGACCTCGACCTGGTGCGCCAGGCGCCGTATCGCGTAATCGAGCTGCAGGAGGGCGCCGTCGTGTACGACTCGGCCGTGGACGAGCCCCGCGGACAGGCGGCGTCGCCGTGAACCTCGCGCTGCGGGAGGCGTTCCTCACGTTCAAGCGGGCGCCCCTCTTGTCGGTTTTGTCGGTCACGACGATCGCGTTCTCGCTGTTCGTGATCGGGCTGTTCGGCCTCGTGGCGGTGAATCTGCAGCAGGCGTTGAACCAGCTGGCGGAGCGCGTGGAGATCGTGGCCTACGTGCTGCCGGGCACGCCGGTCGAGACGAGCACGCTCGCGATCAAGGACATCGAAGCGTTTCCTGAAGTGCAGCGCGCCACCTACGTCAGCGAAGACGACGCGCTGGCGCGGGCGCGCAGCGAGCTGACCGAGTTCCGCGACGTGCTGCGCGAGCTGGAGCGCAATCCCCTGCCCGCCTCGGTCGAGGTCAAGTTGAAGCCCGACTTCCGCGACGCCGACCACGTCAACGCCGTGGCCGACCGGCTGCGCGGCTTCGGCTTCGTGGACGACGTGCGCTACGGGCGCGATTGGGTCGAAAAACTCGATCGCCTGCGCCAGATCGCGGCGGCGGTGGGCCTCGCGGTGGGCGGCGCGTTCGCGGCCGTCGCCATCATCATCATCGGCACGACCATCCGCATGGCCGTGCTGCAGCGCAGCCGTGAGATCGCCATCATGCGGCTGGTCGGTGCCACCGACTGGTTCATCCGCTTCCCGTTCCTGCTCCAGGGCGCCATCAAGGGGCTGCTGGGCGGCGCCATCGCCGTGGCGTTGTCGTACGGCGCCTATCTGCTCGTCACCAAGTTCCTGCTGCAGGGCGCGTTCTTCACGCTGCAGGAGGGGGCGGCCATCGTCGCCTTCGGCACGCTGATCGGCCTGCTCGGATCCGCATCGTCGGTGGGACGGCACTTACGGCGCGTATGAGGCGAGGGTTGGCCCTCGAGTTGGTGCTGATGTGCGTCGCCGGTACCATGGGCGCGCAGCAGAAACCCACGCTCGATCAGCAGTTGCGCGACAACCAGACCCGCCTCGAGGCGATCCGGCAGCAGCGCAGCGAGGTGGTGCAGGAGCTGGAGCAGCTGCGCAGCCGGGCGCACGACATGGCCGCCGAGCTCGACAACCTCGACCGGCAGAAGGAAACCACCAACCGCATCGTGAACGAGCTGGACCGCCAGATCGGCGGCCTCTCAGGCCAGATCGACCAGATCACGGTGGATCTGCTGCTGGCGCAGGACGCGCTGGAAGAGAAGCGTGCCGTGGCCGAGCGCCGCATCGTCGACATCTCCAAACGCGGCCCGCTGTATTCGTACCAGGTGCTGCTCGCGGCCGAGAGCTTCGGCGACCTGCTGTCGCGCTACAAGTATCTCTACCTCGTGAGCCGGCAGGACCGCCTGCTCGCCAACGACATGTTCAAGCTGCGCAACCGCGTGGCGCGCGAGCGCCAGATGCTCGTCGACGCGCGCGATCAGCTGGGCCGGCGCCGCCAGGAGCGGGCTGACGAGCTCGACCGCTATGTGCAGGTGGAGCGGACGCGCCAGCAAAGCCTGCGCGAGACGCGGCGCAGCACCCGCGCCGCCGAGCAGCGGCTGTCGCGCCTGGAGCAGGACGAGCGCCGCGTGAACGATCTGCTGGCGTCGCTGGAGCGGGCCCGCCGCGAAGCCGCGGCCCGCGGCGCGGCCCCCGGCGCGCCCACCATCACGACCGCGAGCCTCGGCGCGCTCGACTGGCCGGTAGACGGCCGCCTGGTCTACCAGTTCGGCACCGCCGCGGGGCCGAACAACACGCGCATTCCGTGGCACGGCATCGGCATCGCCGCGCCGGTCGGCACGCCGGTGCTGGCGGTGGCCTCCGGCACTGTGACCCTCGCGGGCTCCCTCGGCACGTATCTCACGTCGGTGTGGATCGACCACGGCGGCGGGTACTACACGATCTACGCGTATCTACAGGACGCGACGGTCGCCAAAGGACAGCGGGTGCTGCGCGGCCAGATCATCGGCCATGTCGGCGGCGCCTCGAGCGACCAGGGCCCGCACTTGCACTTCGAGCTGCGCGGTCCCACGGGCGGCGATCTCCCGATCGCGCTCGATCCGCTCAACTGGTTGAAGCCGCGGCGCTGACGCTCAGCCCCCGAGCGGGCTCGCCAGTCCGATGCGGTCCGGCTCGCTCGCCTTGCCTTTCTGCAGCGCATTTTCGGCCAGCGTGAACAGGTCCTCGGGTCGCAGCACGTCGGTGTGCGGGAATCCGGCGACGCCCGCGGAGATGCTCGGCTCGCGGCCCGGACCCAGGTCGGCGAAGGTGTGGTGGGACAACACCTGGCGCAGCCGCTCCACGAACTGGCGGCCGCCGGGGCCGTCGGTCTCCGGGAGGATCAGCGCGAACTCATCGCCGCCGTAGCGCGCCACGAAGTCGGGCGCGCGGATTTCGCGCTGCAGAATCCTGCCGAAGTCGGCGAGCAGCCGGTCGCCAGCGCTCTGGCCGAAGCGGTCGTTCACTTCCCGCAGGCGGTCGATGTCCACCAGTACCAAGGCAAACCGCAGGGCGTAGCGGCGCGCCCGCTCGAACTCGTCGCGCACGCGGCGGTCCAGGGCGTCGAGACTGGCGCAGCCCGTCAGCGGGTCGGTGACGCCGGCCGAGATCTGCCGGCGATAAATCGCGGAGCGGCGCTCTTCATTCTCCAGCACGCGCGCCGCGGCCTGGGCGATCGTGTTCGCGAACGCCACGTGGTCCGGGCGCAGCTCGGGATCGCCCTTTTCGGTGCGCAGGAAGAACACACCGGCGGCGCGCCCCTGCACGAACACCGGCAGCGCGACCGCGGCCTGCACGGTCACATCGAGCTGCTGGGTGGCCCAGTGCCGCCGGATGCTCTCGAACAGCGGGTGCTCGTGCACGTCGTGGATCACAACGGGCCGCTCGGTGCGAATGGCTTCGAGGATTTCCGGGTAACGCTCCAGATCCACCCGCAGGTCGCGGATGGCGGGGTTCTCGTACACCGCGACCACGCGGCCTTTGTCTTCTCCCGGCGCGGTCAAAACGAACGAGCAGTGCGCCAGCCCGAACGCCTGCCCCACGCGCCGCACCAACGTCTGGAAGATTTCGTCGGCCCGCAGCGCCGCCGACACCTCCTGAAAGATGTCGAACAGCAGGTCGCGCGACTGCAGTGCATCGCGCGCTTCGACCACCTCGCCCCGCAACCGCGCGTGCAGGGCGAGCCGCGCCAGCAGCTCCTCGAGCGAGACCGGGCCGCTGACCGCGTCCCGCGCGCCGGCCCGCAGCGCCTCGGTCATCGCCTGCGTGCCGCCCGCCCCCACCAGAGCGAGCACCGGCGCGTTGGCCAACGCCGGCTCGCCGACCAGGCGGCGCACCTGTGCGCCCACCGTGGCGGGGTCGGGAAACCCGGCCGACAGGATCACGAAGTCGGGCGCTCCTTCCACGCCGAGGGACTCGCCCGGGCCCGGATACGGCACGTCCGTCACCTGATGGCCCGCGCGCACCAGCGCGCGCTCCAGCCCGTCGGGGCGGAGCGCGGGATCGCCGATCAGCACGACTTGCGCGCGACGTTTGGGGGGCACGGACGCACTCGGGCGAGTGGGGGCGACCAAGCTATAGTTTCCGGGATGGTCGGGCAAGCAACGCGCGCGCGGCGCCGTCGCATGATCGTGACACAGGTCACGAATCGCGGTGTGCGCGACCGTCGCGTGCTCGCGGCGATGGCGTGGGTGCCGCGCGAATGGTTCGTCCCGCCGCCGCTCCTGCCACAGGCGTACCACGACGGACCGCTACCCATCGGCAACGGCCAGACGATCTCGCAGCCGTACGTGGTCGCCTGGATGACCGAGGCGCTGGCGCCGCGGCGGCGGGATCGCGTCCTGGAAATCGGCACCGGCTCGGGGTATCAAACCGCGCTGTTGGCCCGCATCGTGGCCCGCGTGTTCACGGTCGAGCGGCTGCCCGATTTGCTGGTCGAAGCGGAGGAGCGGTTCCGGCGGCTGGCACTCGGCAACATCGAGACTCGCCTGGGCGACGGCGCCCTCGGTTGGGCCGAGCGGGCGCCGTTCGACGGCATTCTGGTCACGGCCGCGGCGCCGCGCATTCCCGCGGCGTTGCGCGACCAGCTCGCCCCTGGCGGACGGCTCGTCATCCCCATCGGCGACGCCGTGGATCAAGAGCTGGTGGTGCTGCGGCGCACCGCTCGGGGGTTCGAGGAACGGCGGATGGGTGGGGTGCGGTTCGTGCCGCTCATCTCGCGGCACGACTTCCGGCCCGAGGGCGCGTGACCGCAGGCCCGCTGTCAGGGTTATGTTATCGGCTAACGCGGCGTCCCCGCCGCACGTACACTACGGAGTCATGCGACTCACCTTGATCCCCCGCCGGCGCCGCGTTGTACCCGTGGCCGCGCTGCTGCTCGTCCTCCAGGCACTGGCGGGCGGGGTGGTGGCGTTGGCGCATGCCGGCGAGCGCACCACCGCCCCGGTGGCGATCGAGTCGCATCACGACGCTCACTGCCTGGTGCTGCACGACGAGCTGCGGTGCGCGCTGTGCCAGTACGCCAACGCGCACGTGGTCGCGGGCACCGTGGCGGTGCGCATCCCCGGCTTCCGGCCGGTCGCGCGGCCCGTCGAGCCGCCGCGGCTCGTCGCGATCTTCACCCCCGTCTTACGCGACGCGCGTCCGCGCGCGCCCCCGACTCTCCCGGCCTGATCCGGGCTTCGGCCCGGGCATTCGTCCATTGCGATCGTCGCGCAGGGCGCGACGCCCGCGCGGTATCGACGATCAGGAGGAGAGTCCAACATCATGAACGCATCCATCTGGGCATCGCTGTGCGCCGCCGTGGCGCTGGCGGCGCCCGTCGCAGCGCAGCAAGCGGCGCCCACGCAGCGGCAGCTCGATTCGCTCGCGGCCGAAGTGCGCCGCCTGCGCGCGCGGGTCGACAGTCTCACGGCGCACGTCGGCCGAGCGCCCGCGGGCCCGGCGAAGGACAGCGCGGCCGGCGACGATCTCGCCGCGCTGCGCGCCGCGGCCAACGCCACCGCCGGGATCACCGATACGACGCGCGCCGACACGACGCGCGACATGACGTTCGTGGGGCGCGAGCGCAACCAGAACCAGTTGAATCCGGAGATCAGCGCCACGGGAGATGTGCGAGCCTACGGCTACTCGCCCGGCGTTCAGGCGAACAATTTCGATCCGCGGGAGTTCGAGATTGGATTCCAATCGGCGCTCGATCCGTATTCGCACACCAAGATTTTCATCAGTCTCGAGAACGGCTCCGTGAGCGTGGAAGAGGGCTACGCCTACTGGACCGGGCTGCCCGGGCACGTCCGCTTCGACATCGGCAAATTCCGCCAGCAGTTCGGTGAGTTGAACCGCTGGCATTTGCATGCGGTGCCCGAAACGGAGTATCCGCTCGCGCTGCGGACGTATCTGGGCGATGACGGACTCAGCGGCGCCGGGATCTCGTTGTATCGCGCGTTCGGCGGCTTCGGCACGCACGAGGTCACCGCGCAGGTGACGAAGAGCGAAAGCGATGACTCGCTATTTGGTGGCGCGGGGCGCCCCACCTACCTGATCCACCTGCTGAACTTCTGGCAATTGAGCCGCTCCACATACGTGCAGCTGGGCGGCACCGGACTCTACGGTACCGACCCCACGTCGAGTCTCAAGACCAAGGTCGGCGGCCTCGACTTCCGCCTCACGTGGCGCCCGCCGGCGCGGGGGTTCTACCGCGAGTGGACGCTGCGCGGCGAGCTGTTCGCCTTGCAGAAGCAGCTCGCGGGCGTGGGCCCCACGCGCCTGGGCGGCTACGCCAGCACGACGTACAAGCTCAACGAGCGCGTGATTCTCGGCGCCGCGTACAATTACGTGGAAGCGCCCGGGGACGGCAGCGTCACCCGCCAGGTCATCCCGTCGCTCACGTGGTGGGAGAGCGAATGGGTCTTCCTCCGGGCGCAGTATCGCTACGAAAAGAATCCGCTCGCGGGCACCAGCCACCAGCTCGCCTTCCAGGCGGTCTGGGCGATCGGACCACACAAACACGAGACCTACTGATATGCGCGCATTCGTTCCGCTGATCCTGGCCCTGGGCGGTGTGGGCACTCCGCCGGCGGCCGGCCCGGTGAAGGTCGTCACGTCGCTCACCACGTACGCCGCCATCGCCCGCGAAATCGTGGGCGACAAGGGCGTCGTGAACTCGATCGCCGTGGGCGACGAGAATCCCCACTACGTCCAGCCCAAGCCGAGCTTCGTGCCGCTGCTCGCGCAGGCGGACGTGTTCGTCACGACCGGGCTCGATCTGGAGCTGTGGGTCCCGGCGTTGCTCGACAAAGCCGGCAACCCCAAGGTCACCGAGGGCGGGCCCGGCTACGTCGCGGCGTACGCGGGCATTCCCCTGCTCGACGTGCCGACGAGCTTTTCGCGCACCCAGGGCGACATCCACGTGTTCGGCAACCCGCACATCTGGACGGATCCGCTCAACGCCGTGCAGATCGCGCGCAATATCCTCACCGGTTTGAAGCGCGTGTCGCCCGACAACGCCGCGTACTTCACGCAGCGCGAGCAGGATTTCGAGAACCGCGTCTACGCCGCGCTGTTCGGCGACGAGCTGGTGAAGCTCCTGGGCGGGCCCACGCTCGCCGACCTCGACCGCCAGGGGAAGTTGTTCGACTTCCTGCAGAGCAAGACGTATCAGGGCAAGCCGCTGGCGGACCGGCTGGGCGGCTGGCTGAAGCAGGGTATGCCGTTCCGCGGCAAGCAGGTGGCGTGCTACCACAAGGAGTGGGACTATTTCTCGCGTGAGTTCAACGTCCCCTGCTTCGATTACATCGAGCCCAAACCGGGGATTCCCCCGACGCCGCGCCACGTGCAGGAGATCATCACCGAGATGAAAGACAAAGGCATCCTGGTGCTGCTCGCGACCAACTACTACGACCACAACCAGATCCAGGAAGTGGCGGCACGCACAGGCGCGACGGCGGTGATCGTCCCGGCCAATACGGGAGGCGCGCCCAACGTGAGCACCTACATCGATCTCATGAACCTCTGGGTCTCGTCGCTCGCCTCGGCCTTCAGCGGCAGCACGCCGGCGGGGCGTCAATGAGCGCCTTTCAGCTGATGCTGCCGCCGTTCGTCGCCTGCATGGTCCTGCTGGCGATCCACTCCTACCTCGGGCTCCACATCATCGCGCGCGAGGTGATTTTCGTGGACCTGTCCCTCGCGCAGATGGCGGCACTGGGCACGGTCGTGGCGCTGCTGATGGGCGTCTCGGCCGACTCCCGCACCGCGTACTTCTTCGGGCTGGGGTTCGCCGCCGTGGGCGCGGGTCTGTTCGCACTGACGCGCACCTCGGGCAAGGGCCGCGTGCCGCAGGAGGCGATCATCGGCATCGTGTACGTGGTGGCCTCGGCCACGGCGATCCTGGTGGCGAGCAAAGCACCGCAGGGCGCCGAAGCGCTCGAGAAGACGCTCGAGGGCAACATCCTGTGGGTCACCTGGCCCACGATCGCGCGGCTCGCCATCGCCTACGCCGCACTCGGCGCGTTCCACTACGCGCTGCGGAAGCGGTTCCTCACCATTTCGTTCGAGCCGGAAAAAGCGGAGCAGCAGGGCTGGCGCATCAAGTGGTGGGACTTCCTCTTCTACTTGTCGTTCGGGGTAGTCATCACCTTCTCCGTGCCGGTGGGCGGCGTCTTGATGGTGTTCACGTTCCTGGTGGTGCCGGCGTCGATCGCCTTCATGTTCACGCGCGACATCCGCAAGCTCGCCTACATCGCGTGGGCGACGGGCGCCGTGGTCTCGGTCGCCGGCAACTGGATCTCCTACAAAGCCGATCTGCCCACGGGGCCGCTCATCGTGTGCCTCTACGGTGTGATGCTGGCGGGCGCCGGCATCTTTCGGAAGCTGCGGAGCGCGCCGGCGTGACAAACGGGCGGGCGGGCAGACGGGCAGTCGGGCGGTTCGTCATCGCGCTGGCGCTGCTCGCCTGCCCGCTGGCGCGCCTGCCCGCCCAAGTCTCCGTACACCTCTCCGCCGGCGCGCGGTACACCACCACGCTCGTCAGCGATTCCATCATCACGAAGTTCAGCGTGCGGCCCGCCATCGCGCCGGCGCTGGCGCTCACGGTCGGCACGCCGATCGACACGACGGGCAAATGGACCGTCGAAGCCATTGTTGACTGGTCGCACAGCGACATGATCCGGCACGATGCGGACGGCTCGACGCAAGCAATCGGCGGCCTGGGAACGCTCGCGTTCTCCGTGGGCATGCGGCGGAACCTGCTGCCCTGGCTGTCGGCGCGCGCATCCGTCGGCGGCCTCAAGTACCTGCCCGCCAGCAAGACGGGGATTTTCGGCCTGGACAGCGGAGCGATCTTCGCGTTGGGAGGCATCGCCGTGGAGGCCGCCCCGCCGTTCGGTGCGCGCTGGGGTCTGGCATTCGAGACGCGTGCGGATCTCCATCAGTTCATCACGCCGGCGCTGCGAGCCGAAGGGTTTCAGGACTCGCGCCGCGTGGCGCGCGTGGCGCTGGGCGTGCGCGCCGGACTGGGTGCGGCACGATGAGGCGGCTCCTCCTGCTGAGCACGCTGGCCGCAGCGGCGATAGTCGCGTGCAGCGACCCCGCGACGCCGGACCGTGAGTGCGCCGTCTGCTACTACAGTTTTGCCGACACCTTCCCGCCCGACACGTTCATTTTCCATTGGCCGGCGAACCGCCTGCCGGTGCGGTTCTGGGCGGACACACGCGGGCCGATGTCTCGCTTGGTGCGCTACGGCATCGCCGCGTGGCAGGCGCAGTTCTTGTACGGTGAGTTTCGCGGCGTCGTCGTGCCCGACTCGAGCCACGCGGACGTGATCGTCACATGGCAGGGCACGGTGCCGTCCGACACCGCGCAGCCCGACAGCAGCACGTCGCCCGCGTGCAGCGGCGTCACCACGAACCCTGAGCAGTTCAGCGACAGTTCGGTGAACGTCCTGCAGGTCAGCATCGACGTGAAGGCGGCCTACAGCGACGCGGCGATCGCCGCGTGCGTGCGGCGCGTGACGATGCACGAGCTGGGGCACGCCCTGGGACTGGTCCGCCACAGTCCCTACACCTTCGACCTGATGAACGGCATCCCGGTGGTGAGCTGGCCCAGCGTCGAGGATCGCCGCACGGTCGAAGTGCTATATCACACGCCGGCGACCATCGTGCCGCCGCCGCGACCGTGATGCCGCGCTCCCGCGTCGTCCGCTCCGCCTGGCTCGCCTTCGCCGCCTTGCAGCTCGCGCTGCCGGGCGCGGCGGCGCTGGCGGACGCGACGCTGGACATGGCCGGCGCCCACGAGCGCGCGCACATCGAGTCCCATTCGACAACGGCGTGCGCCCGGGTGCATCCCGCCGATTGCGCGCTGTGCCGCTTTCTCACATCGGCACTGGCCGCGGGCACCGCCACAAGCGTCCCCACGTCCGATGCGGCGCCGCGCAGCACGCCGCTCGTCACGCTCAGCCACCCGGCGCGCGCCGTCGTCCTCCTTCCCCGCTCCCGGGCACCGCCTCTCTCCGCATAGCTCGTCGTCGACCCGAATAAATCGATGCGACTGCCACGCCGCCACCATCGCGGCGGGCGTTCGCCTGTGTGGGCCTACGAACCACGGAGAGAACTCCATGCCGCAGTCATTCCGGCGCGCCGCTGGCGCGCTCGCATTCTTGTGTCTTGCCGCGCTCGCGGCGCCGTCGCACGCCACCGCCCTCCGGGCGGATGGGGACATCGCGGGCACGGTGACCGACAGCAGCACGGGCCGGCCCTTGCCCGGAGGCGATGTGCGCGTGCTCCGCGGGGCCGAAGTCGTCGCGGTGACGACGACCGACCCGTTCGGCCGCTTCACGATCCACAACCTGGCCGCTGGACAGTACACCGTCGAAGTGCGATTCCTGGGATTCCGCGCCGGCCGCCGCGACGTGACGGTCGCCGCCGCTGAGGGCCTCACGGCGCTCGTCTTCCCGCTCGCGCCGGTGCCGCTCGAGATCGCCGCGGTGGAGGTCAAAGCCGCCGTGCCGCTCGCGGTCGACACGCGGACCGGCGATCAGGTCTTCAAGCAGAACGACTATCACGGCGCGCCCACCAACACCACGTCCCAGATCCTGCAGCAGTCCATCGTCGGCGCGGCGCGCGCGCCCACCGGCGAGGTGCACATCCGCGGCCAGCACGCCGAGTACACGTACTATGTGGACGGCGTACCGGTGCCCGCCGGGATCTCCGGCAGCCTGAACGAGCTGTTCGATCCGCAGGTGGTGAACCAGATCGACTTCCAGACCGGCGGCTGGGACGCCGAGTATGGAAACAAGAACGCGGCGGTGGTCAACGTGACCACGCGCATCCCCGCGGGCGGCTTCCACTCCGATCTGTCGGGCTACGGCGGCTCTTTCGGCACGAGCGGCGAAGCGGTGAGCGCCAGCACCAACGCCGGACGGGTCGGCCTGTTCGTCTCCGGCGCGAACCAGGTGACCAACATGCGCCGCGAGCCGGTGGTGGTCGACACGGCGGGCAACGCCGTGGAGAATTTTCACAATCACGGCAGCGACATTTTCGGCTTCGGCAAGATTCAGTATGTCCCGTCCACGCACGACGTAGTGAATCTCGACATCAACCGCTCGCGCACCCGCTTCGCCGTGCCGTTCGATTCCGCCGAGGGCATCATCGACGATCACCAGCAGGACGTGAACGGCTTCGTCAATCTCGGCTGGCGCCGACGCCTCGGCGCGGATGCCGCGTCGGAGATGGAGACCACGGGCGAGTTGTTCGCAGCACTGTTCTTCCGCGACGGCAGCCTGCACTACACGCCCGGAGCCACCGATCAGCCCTCGTTCATCTTCTATCCCGACACCACGCCGTATAACCTGACGGAGAACCGGTCGTTCCGGACCACCGGTATCAAGTTGGACTACCTGCTCCGGCCGCATCACGGTCTGGAATTCAAGACGGGCGTGCTCGCCGGGTTCACCACGGGACACGAGGACTTCGAAACCGCCGATTCGGCCGGCAACCCCGGGCCCGCATCGAACTCGAGCCTGCGTGGCAGCGACGTCGGCGTGTACGCGCAGACGGCGATCGCGCCATCCGATCACGTCGAGCTGCGGGCCGGCGCGCGTTTCGATAACCACAACGCGCCATTCGCCGGCAACCAGCACCAGCTCAGCCCGCGCATCAAGCTGAGTTTCTTCCCCAACCCGGCGAACACGGTCTACCTCTACTACGGCCGCCTTTTCTTGCCGACCAATGTGGAGGACTTGCGCGCCATCACCAGCGTGGCCGATTCCGGCGTCGTGGCCGCTCCCACACTGCCCGAGCGCGATCATTTCTTCGAACTGGGATACGTCCACCGCTTCCCCGCCGGCGTCGTCGCCAAGCTGTCGGGCTACTACAAGCGCAGCACGCCGGGAATCGACGACAACACCGTGCCGGGCTCAGCGATTACGACGTCCGTGAACATCGATCAGGTACGCATCACGGGTGTCGAGGGTGTCCTCGAGATCCGGCCGCCCGGTCCGGTGTCCGCCTATGCCAACGTGGCGCTGAACCACGCCTATGGATTCGGGGCGATCACCGGCGGCTTCTTCCCGGCTCAGCCGCCGGCCGGTACGTTCGACCTTGACCACGACCAGCGCCTCTCGGCGGTGGGCAGTCTGCTGTACTCGGACCAGGGGCTATTCGTGAGTGTGACCGGAATCTACGGCTCGGGTCTCACTAACGGCGCGGATCCCGACTCGACGTACGGCACGGGCTTGTTCGATTTCAACAAGTCCATCAAGGTCGACCCGAGCGTCATTCTGAACGCCAGCTCGGGGTACACGTTCGTCGTGGGCAGCACCGTCCTCCGGCCTCAGGTGTACGTAGAAAACGTCCTGGACCACAAGTATCTGCTGAAGGGCGCGTTTTTCAGTGGTGCGTCCCTCGGCCGGCCCCGCAGCGTTCAAGTACGCCTCAACGTGGGGTTGTAACCGCACGCCGTGGAGCCGTCATGAAGCGCTTCGCCACTGTAGCGATCCTGATCGCCGTCGCTGCCGCGTGCAGCGACGGCTCGGGACCCGTGCTCATTTCCTGTCTCGACGGCCGCGGCACCCCGATCGTCCTGGCGAACGTCGGCGACTACGTCACGATCGACCCGGGCACGGATTCGGGGTGTGTGCAGTTCGCGACGAGCGCGTTCCCCGACACCGCCGAGTACGTCCTCGTGCCGCAAGCAGCGGTCGGGACGTTCGGCGTGTCGTCGCCGTTTCAACTGCGGGGCGCCACGACGACCGTGGCCGCCGCCGCGGCGACGGTCGCACTGCCCGGCGGCCGGCTGCCGGGCCAATCGCCCGTGGCTGCGGCCTTCGACGGAGTATTGCGGGGCATCGGCCGGACGCGCGCGTACGGCGTGCCCGTCCCGCCGCCCGCCGCGCAGTCGCCGCGTACCCTCGCCCCGGCCCGCGCGACACCGCCCGTGACCGGGAGTGTGCGGTCGTTCAAGGTCTGCGCCACCTTGACATGCTCGTCGTTCAAGACCGTAGCGGCCAAGGCGCGCGGTGTGAGCCAGCACATCGCCGTTTACATCGACACGCTCGCGCCACAGCCCGGTCTCGACTCGGCCGACGTCGACACCGTCATGCAGGTGTTCGATACGCTGCTCTATCCGCTCGACACGGCGACGTTCGGCGGCGTGTCCGACATCGATACCAACGGCGTCGCGATCGTGCTAATGACGGGCGTCGTCAACAAGCTCGTCACCAAGACGCAGTGCACGTCGTCGGGATACATCGCCGGCTTTTTCTTCCCGGGCGACCTCGACCCGATATTCGCGTCACAGTACAATCATGGCGAGATCTTCTACTCTATCGTGGCGGATCCGGCGGCCACCCTGAGCTGCGCTCATTCGGCCACCTCGGTCAAACGCAGCACGCCGATCACGTTCACGCACGAATTCCAGCACATGATCAACTTCGTGCAGCACGTGGTGGTGCACAGCGGAAACTCCGAGGACGGTTGGCTCGACGAAGGACTCTCCAAGTACGCCGAGGAGCTCGCGGGACGCGCGTATCTCGTCGCCGGCGACAGCGCCAGCTTCAGCGACTACGCCATCGGTGACGTGTACGACGCCTACCAATACCTGCACACCACCGGCACGTCGCCGCTGTTGATCCAGTTCGACAACGGCACGCTCGCCGAGGTCGGGGCCAGCTGGCTCTTCACCCGCTACCTGGTGGACCAATACGGCGACTCGCTGCCGCACAAGCTCGCCTCCAGTGGATCGGTCGGCGCCGCCAACGTCGTCGCCCAGACGGGCCATGCCTTCGACACGACGGTCACACGCTGGGCGCTGGCCAATTGGGTATCGGACTTGACCGGCTTCGCCTTCACCGCGCCGCCGGAGCTCACCTACACCACGTGGCACTTCCGTACGACGTTCGCGTCGCTGCACACGCAGGACGCCACCGACTTTCCCTTGCCCTATCCGCTGGTTCCCACGATCAGCGCGGGCGCCGCCACCAACGTCAGTGGAGTGCTGCGGTCCGGTACGGGCGTCTTCCATCGCGCCTTCCAGGCCCCCGGGGCGCCAGGGTTTGCGCTGTTCTTCGTGCGCAGCGGCACCACGCCGCTGCCTGCCGCGATTGTGCCGCGCCTGAGCGTGATTCGGGTGCGTTAGCAGGGCTCCTTGACACCACGGTAGCCCCACCCTAGCATAACCCCTTCCGGAAAAAGGACTTGTGTCACCGATGTCCAATCGCCGGCAAGAGGCTCTCGACTATCACAGTCAGGGCCGGCCGGGGAAGATCCAGGTCTCCCCCACCAAGCCGTTCAAGAACCAGCGCGATCTCTCCCTGGCGTACACGCCAGGGGTGGCGGAGCCGTGCCTCGAGATCGCGAAGCGGCCGGAGGATGCCTACAAGTACACAGCCCGCGGCAACCTCGTGGCGGTGGTGTCGAACGGCACGGCGGTGCTCGGCCTGGGCAACATCGGCGCCCTGGCGGGGAAGCCGGTGATGGAGGGCAAAGGCATTCTATTCAAGGCCTTCGCCGACATCGACGTGTTCGACCTGGAAGTGGGGTCGGAAGACCCCGAAGACGTGATCCGCTTCTGCCAGCTGCTCGAGCCGACCGTCGGCGGCATCAACCTCGAGGACATCCGCTCTCCCGACTGCTTCTACATCGAGGAGAAGCTGCGGGAGACGCTCTCGATCCCCGTCTTCCACGACGACCAGCACGGCACCGCGATCATCTCGGGCGCGGCGCTGCTCAACGCACTCGAGGTCGGGAAGAAAGACATCGGCAAGATCAAGGTCGTGTTCGCGGGCGCGGGCGCTGCGGCGATCGCCACCGCGGAGCATTACGTGCGGCTGGGCGTGGCGCGGGAGCACATCGTGATGTGCGACAACCACGGCGTCATTCACAGCGAGCGCGACGACCTGGACCGCTACAAGCAGCGGTTCGCGCAGAAGCTCAAGATTCGCACGCTGGCCGAGGCGCTGCGGGACGCCGATGTGTTCGTCGGCCTGTCGGTCGCGGGGATCGTGACCGGCGACATGCTCGCCGGCATGGCCAAGCGGCCGATCGTGTTCGCCTTGGCGAATCCCACGCCCGAGATCATGCCGGACGAGGTGCGCAAGGCTCGCCCCGACGCCATCGTCGCGACGGGCCGCTCCGACTTTCCTAACCAGGTGAACAACGTCCTGGGCTTCCCGTTCATCTTCCGCGGCGCGCTCGACGCGCGCGCCAAGAAGATCAACGAGGAAATGGAGATGGCGGCGACCCGGGCGCTGGCCGCGCTCGCCAAGGAAGAGGTCCCCGACTCGGTGATGCGGGCCTACGGCCTCGAGCGCCTGCGCTTCGGTCCGGAGTACCTGATCCCCAAGCCGTTCGACCCGCGCGTGCTGCTGTGGGTGGCGCCCGCCGTCGCGTGGGCGGCCGTCGGCTCGGGGGTCGCCGGGGTCGTGATCGACGCCGAGGAATACCGCGCCACGCTCGACGCCCGCCTGGGACGCGCGCGCGAGGTGATGCGCGGGCTGTCCACGCGCGCACAGGAAGACGCCCAGCGCATCGCGTTCCCGGAGGGCGAGGATCCGCGCGTGATCCGGGCTGCCCGGATTCTCGCCGACGACGGCGCGGCGCACCCCATCCTGCTGGGGGACCCGGACGTGATTCGCCGCCAGGCCGACGACGCGGCCGTGACACTCGAGGACGTCGAGCTCCTGAATCACCGCCAGGCGCCGGGCCGCGAGGAATTCGCGCAGGCCCTGTGGACCGCGCGACAGCGCCGCGGCATCACGCTGCGCGAAGCGCGGGCGCGCGTGCTCGACCCGATGTATTACGCGCTGCTGATGCTCAAGACGGGGCGGGTGGACGCGGTCGTGGGAGGCGTCGAAACGTACTATGCCGACGCGATCCGGCCGGCGCTCGAGGTGATCGGCGCCGCTCCCGAACGCCGCCACGTCTCGGGCATCTACATGCTGGTCTTCCAGCAGCAGACGTACTTCTTCGCCGACTGCACCGTGAACATCGACCCCGACGCCGAGACGCTCGCCGAAATCGCCTCGGCCACGGCGGAGTTCGTGTGGCGACTGGGCATCGAGCCGCGGGTGGCGCTCTTGTCCTTCTCCAACTTCGGCTCCGTGAAGCATCCCACGGTCGACAAGGTGCGGCGGGCGGTCGAGCTGCTGCACGAACGCGAGCCGGCGCTGCAGGCGGACGGTGAGATGCAGGCGGACACGGCGGTGGTGGAGCAGATTCTGACCGGCCGCTACCCGTTCGCGCGGCTGCGCGGCGCGGCTAACGTGTTGATCTGCCCCAACCTGGACGCGGCCAACATCGCCTACAAGCTGTTGGATCGGCTCGGCGGCGCCCAGGCAATCGGCCCGATTCTCGTGGGCATGGCCCAGCCGGTCCATTTGTTGCAACGCGGGCCCGATGTGAACGAAATCGTCAACATGGCGATCATCGCCGCCGTGGACGCCCAGGAGCACGGGCGCCCCGCGCGACCGTCCCGTTAGGCCGGAGCGACGCATGGCCGCACCCGTCACCCGACCCTCCGGTGCCGCGCGCCGCTCCGGCGCCGCCGGCCTCGACACCGCGGGGCTGGCACCGCAGCGCGAGGTGCACTGGAACCTCACGCCGGCCGAGCTTTACGAGCACGCCGTGCGGCGGCGCGAGGGCGTGATCGCCGCCGCAGGCCCCTTCTGCGCCGTCACCACCCCGCACACCGGCCGCAGCCCCGGCGACAAGTTCGTGGTGCGCGAGGCCTCGTCCGAGGCGCGCATCTGGTGGGGCAAGGTCAATCAGCCGCTCGCGCCGGAGCACTACGAGCATCTCGAGCGCGACGTCCTGGCGCATCTCAACGCGCAGGAGCTGTTCGTGCGCGACCTGCACGCCGGGGCGGACCCGGCGTACCGCCTCCCGGTGCGCTTCGTCACTCCCAACGCGTGGCAGTCGCTGTTCGTCTCCAACATGTTCCTGCGGCCCGGCGTGTCGGACCTGGCGAGTTTCGTCCCCGGCTTCCTGGTGCTGCACGCGCCGGAGATGCAGGCCGATCCCACGATCCACGGGACCAAGAGCGGCACGTTCATCGTACTGAACTTCGCCCGCAGGACGATCCTTATCGGCGGCACGCGCTACGCCGGCGAGCTGAAGAAGGCGATTTTCACGATTCTCAATTACCTGCTCCCCGGCCAGGGCGTGTTGCCGATGCACTGCTCGGCGAACCTGGGCGAGGGTGGCGACGTGGCGCTGTTCTTCGGCCTCTCCGGCACGGGCAAGACGACGCTCTCAGCCGATCCCGAGCGCGGCCTCATCGGCGACGACGAGCACGGCTGGTCCGATCAAGGGGTGTTCAACTTCGAGGGCGGCTGCTACGCCAAAGTGATCCGGCTGTCGCGCGAGGGTGAGCCCGAGATCTACGAGACCACGCGCATGTTCGGCACGGTGCTCGAGAACGTGGTGGTCGACCCGGACTCGCGCGCCATCGATCTCGATTCCGCCGAGCTCACCGAGAACACGCGCGCCTGCTATCCCATTCACTTCATCCCCAACCATGTGCCCGGCGGCATGGGCGGGCACCCCTCGCACATCGTCTTCCTCACGTGCGATGCCTACGGCGTGATGCCGCCGGTGGCGCGGCTCACTCCGGCGCAGGCGATGTACCACTTTCTCTCGGGCTACACTGCGAAGGTCGCCGGCACCGAGCGCGGCGTCACCGAGCCGCAGACCACGTTCTCGGCCTGCTTCGGCGCGCCGTTCCTGCCGCTGCACCCCAACGCGTACGCCGAGCTGCTGGGCGCGCGGATCGCGCGGCACGGCGTGCAATGCTGGCTCGTCAATACCGGCTGGACCGGCGGCCCGTATGGAACGGGCCAGCGCATGCGCCTGCCGCTCACGCGCGCGATGATCCGCGCGGCGCTCGCGGGCAAGCTCGACCGCGTGGCGACCGTCACCGAGCCGGTGTTCGGCCTCGCGGTGCCGCAGCACGTGCCCGGCGTGCCCGACGACGTCCTCTTGCCGCGCGCCACGTGGCGCGACGCCGCGGCCTACGACGCCCAGGCGAAGAAGCTGTCCGAGATGTTCCGCAAGAATTTCGCGCAGTTCACGGACACAGCGCACGCCGCGGTGGCGGAGGCCGGCCCGGTCCTTTGAGCTCGCTCGAAGTCGTCCGCGACCTCCTGTGGAACAACATCCGGGTGGAGCGCGACGCGTTGGCGCTGGTCGATACGCCCGCCGTGCAGCGTCTCCGGTACGTGCGCCAACTGGGCCACGCGTTCCTCGTCTATCCCGGCGCCACCCACACGCGCTTCGAGCACGCGCTCGGCGCCTACCACCTGGCGCGACGGGCGCTGGCGCAGCTGGAAGAATCGGGTGTCGCCGCCGCCGTGGACGCCGGCGCGCGGCGCCGCCTGCCCCTCGCTGCCCTGCTGCACGACATCGGCCATTACCCGTTCTCGCACGCCCTCGAGGAAGCGGGTCTGCCGGGCCACGAGACGCTGGCCGAGCGCCACTTGGGCCGGGGCGCGCTCGCGGAGGCGCTGGACCGGATCGGCGTGCCGGCGCAGGACCTGCTGGAATTGATCCAGGGCTCGAGTGCGGCGCCGCTCGGCGGGCTCATCGCGGGATCGCTCGACGTCGACAAGCTCGACTACCTGTCGCGCGACGCGGCGATGTGCGGCGTGCCGTACGGCGTGATCGACGTGGACCGGCTGCTGGCGTCGCTCACCGTCGCGACCGGGCCGGCGGGAAAACCGGCGCTGGCGTTGCACGAGAAGGGATTGGCGGCGTGGGAGTCGCTGCTGTTCGCCAAGTACCAGATGTACCGCAACGTCTACTGGCACCACGCGGTCCGTAGCGCCACGGCGTGACGCCCGCCGCCGTCGCCGACGAAACCGACGACGGTCTCATCCGCGGCCTCTTGGAGCGCGACACTACCGGTCTCGCCCTCGCCTTGCGCGACCGCCGTCTCGCCAAGCGCGCGCTCGACGTCCCTGCTGCCGAGCTGCCGGCGGGCACCGCCAACTGGCCGTCGGCCGATCCCGATCTGTGCGAGCGCGTGGAAGACCGGCTCGCCCGCGAAGTGGGGCTCGCGCCGGGCGAGCTGTTCCTCGACTTCCCCGCCAAGGCCAACATGCTGGAGCTGGACTTGCCGTTGGTGCGGCGGGACGGCCAAGTGACGCAGATCGCCGGCGCCCAGGCAGCCCTCGGCCTGCCCCGCGTCGCCGCGGAGCTGTACCGCTCGGCGCGGCATCTGCGGGTGTTCGTGTTGCGGCCGGCGACTCTGCCGGTCAAGCGGGTGATCGAGCTGGTGACGTGGCCGCGCGATGAAGTCGCCGCGCGCGTCGGCGGAGAGCGGAGCCTGCTTAGCGCTTGATCGGTTGCGTCGCCGTCGTGTGCTCGGGCGGCGGCGCGTCTACGGAATCGACCCGGACCAGAATGGCCGTGATGTTGTCCAACCCGCCGTGGCGGTTCGCTTCCTCGATCAGACGGTCCACTTGCTGCTGCGGCATCTCCCCGGGGGCCAGCGATTCCGCCAGCTGGTGGTCTTCCAGCATCCCCGTCAGCCCGTCCGACGCCAGCAGGAAGAGGTCGCCCGGCTTCACGGTCCCGACATAAATGTCGGGGATGACGTCGCTGTTGGCGCCGACGCAGCGTGTGATCACGTTGCTGTAGGGGTGGGTGCGCGCCTGCTCGGGGGTGAGGTAGCCGGCGTCCACCTGCTCCTGAACGTAGGAGTGATCCTTGGTGACCTGGGTGAGCCGGGCATCGCGCTGCAAGTAAGCGCGGCTGTCCCCGACCTGGCCGATGAGAAACCGCGTCTCGAACAAAACCAGCGCGGTGACCGTGGTGCCCATGCCGCGCTTGTCGTGCTCGGTGAGCGTGCGCTGGAAGATCGCCGCGTTGGCCGAGCGGATGGCGTTGCGCATGCGGTCGGCGACTTGCTCGTCATTGAGGCCGCGCAGCGAGTCCAGCTCCCGCGCGATCAACCGCACCGCCATCTCGCTCGCCACCTCACCCGCCGCGTGGCCGCCCATGCCGTCGGCCACGAGGAAGATCCCCCGCTCGGGGATCATGAGGTAGCTATCCTCGTTCCCCGACCGGATGATGCCGACGTCGGTCCGGCCTGCGCAGGTGATGTGCACGATCGCTACGTCAGAATCCAATACGCCACCGCCACGAAACCAAGCAGGAACACCGCCGCGCTCGCCCCACATCCCTTCCCCTTCTTTTCCGCGACCGGTGGCGGCACAGGCCGTTTCGGCGTTGCCTTGGCAGGCGGGGCGGCCTTGGGTGCAGGTGCCGACGGCGCCGGTGGGGGGGCCGGAGCCTTGAACGCTTCGATCATTTTGGTGCCGCCGCCCTTGGCGACGCCCATCGCATCGTCGGTCGGCTCGAACACGAGCTGCACGTCGCCGAAGCGCACCATGGCTCCCGGCGCCAGCGGCGCATCGCCCTGCACGCGTTCGCCGTCCACGAACGTCCCGTTGGTGGATTCGACGTCGGTCAGGATCCACACGCCCTCGCGGCGCTGCAGCTTGGCATGGGACGTGGAGACGGATTCGTCCGGCAGCACGACGTCGTTGTAGTCGGCCCGGCCGATGTTGATCACCGGCGTGCGCAGCTGGATGCGTTGCCCCTTGAGCGTGCCGGAGCGCACCAGCATGTTCGCCAGCGGTCCCGCCTGGCTGGCCCGGCCCGCCGGGGGCGGAGCCGCCGGCATGCCGAACGAGGTGTTCTTGAGCCGCTCGCCGGAGCTGCCCGTTGCGGGCGCCGGACTGGACGGGGGCGCGGCTGGCGGCTGGCTAACAGCCGGCCCCGGCGGAGGGGGGCTTGGAGCGGTGGGCGCGACGTCGGCGTAAAATCGGAAGCTGTCTTCGCCCAACTTGATGACGTCGCCGCGAGCCAGTACCCGCTGACCCTGGACCCGCTCGTCGTTCACCCACGTCCCGTTGGTGCTCGAATCGACGATGGCGTAACCCTTCGGCGTCACCATGATCTCGGCGTGCCGGCGCGATATGTCCTTCCCGGTGACGACCACGTCGCACGTCGCTTCGCGCCCGAACACCAGGGACGCTCCGGCCACGGCATACTCGCGGCCGTCGGTCAAGCTCACCACCCGACCGCCGGTATTCCCGGTCTTGCCCGCTTTGGCCTTCGCGGCCTGCGCCAGCATCTGCGGAAGGTTGACCGCCTCGACGTATTGGGTGCTGCCGGAGCGGCGCTCGTCCACGAACGTCAACTCGTTGGGGCCGACCTGCACCTTGTCGCCGTGCAGCAGCGGCGTCGGCTCGGCGCCGAGGCGCACGCCGTTGATGAGGACTTCGGCTTCGGGGACGGCCTTCCGGATCACGACCTGGCCGTCGGGCGTGCCCTCGAACAGCGCATGTTTGGGAAGGACGTCGGCGCCGCCGACTTGTATGGCGCAGCCGGCGTCGCTCCCCAGAGCGACGGTGCCGGGCGGGATGGTGAACTTTTTGCCGCCGAGTTCAAGCAACGACATCGGGAGCACTCCTCGCGGGAAAATCCGAGCCGGAAACTACTCCCGGTCATGTAACCACGCAACCGACCGGGGGTTACGTGCTCTCCACTTCCTCCTCCATACCGATCAGTCCGCTGCGCAACCAGCGCCAGAACAACACCGACCCGAAGATCACCGTCGCGTAGCTGTTGATGAACCGCCAGATGAGCGTGTAGCTCGGGACCAGCGGACGCGGCACGTAGAGCGACATCACCGCCGCCGACAACAGCTCGGCGAGCCCCGACGCCCCGGGCGTCGGCGCGAAGTACAGCAGGAACGTGATGAAGGTCTGCAGCAGCAGAATGTCGACGAAATTCGCCTCAATTCCCAGGCAGCGCAGCGCGATATAGCCGGCCAACAGCTTGTTGGCGTGCGACGGCCCCGAGAGCACGATCGCCCAGATGAGGGCCAGGAAGCCGCGCGGAGACGAGAACGCCACCATGCATTCGTGGGCCCGGTCGATCCCGGCGCGTAGACCGGCGATGCGCCCGGCGATGCGCTGGTTGCGGCGCTCGAGGCGCGTGGCCAGCCGGTGCACCAGGTCGCGCAGCAGTCGCGGGAACACCATCGCGAACGCCATCAACACGCCCAACAGCGCGAAGATGCCGAGGCTCGTCTTGAAGAGCCCGTACAGGGTGATGCCCAGCGGCAGGCCGAACTTCTCGAGCGCGTGCCCCGCGCCGAAGGCGATGGCGACCGGACCGGCGATCGCGAAGAAGGCGACCGTGGCGACGAACGTCATGAAGGTGGACGTCATCGCCTCGGGCAGACTGACCCCGGCGCGCCGCATGGTCCACATCATCATCGGTCCGGCGCCGGTCTGGAACGGCGTCAGATACGCGCCCCAGGCACTCATGCCGCCGGACACGATCATGTCACGCCAGCGCACGCCGGGGTGGACGTGGCGAGCCACCACCCACAGCCGCGTGCCGCCGCCCAGCCAGTCCATGGACGCGAGCCCCAGGCCGACGACGAACCAGCCCCAGTGCAGGCCCACCAGGGCGGACACGAATGCCTGGAAGTTGTCGCCGTAAAACAGCAGGCCGACCACGCCGGCGAGCGAGATGAGAGCGAACAGCTCCAGACCACGGCGGAGCAGGCGGGGGGTAAGGGCGAGCGGCATGCCGGGGCCAAACTAAGGGACAATCGGTTAAGTTTCCAGGTTATGCGCGCCGTACCTGACCGCATCGTTCTTCGCAATGCACGCCAGCACAACCTGAAGGGGATCACGGTCGAGTTCCCGCGCCGGGCGCTCACCGTGATCACGGGTCCGTCCGGGTCGGGGAAGAGCTCCCTGGCGTTCGACACGCTGTACGCCGAGGGCCAGCGGCGCTACGTCGAGTCGCTTTCGACCTATGCCAAGCAGTTCCTCGAGCGCATGCCCAAGCCGCTGCTGGACGCCCTCGAGGGCATCTCGCCGGCCGTGGCGATCGAGCAGAAGAACCCCACCACGTCGAGCCGTTCCACCGTCGGGACGGCGACCGAGATCTACGACTATTTGCGCCTGCTCTGGGCGCGATGCGGCACGACCTTTTGCCGCAATTGCGGCGCGATCGTCAAGAGCGACACGGTGCAGGCGGTGGTGGATGCGCTCATTGCGGAAGTCGGAACGCGGAACGCGGAACAGGTGGCCGAACCCAGTTCCGCGTTCCACGTTCCGCGTTCCGAGATTACCATCGGTTTCCCCCTCCCCGCCTCCGCCCACCGTCCCGACGTCGACGCAGCGGCGCAGCTGCGGGCCGCGGGGTTCGTGCGCGCGGAGGTCGACGGCACCGCGTTGCGGCTCGACGAGGCGGACGCCCACGCCCGCGTCCGCGACGGCACCGACGTGGTGGTTCTGGTGGATCGTCTCGCCGCTACGGACGGAGCGCGGGGGCGCCTGGCGGATGCGGTCGCCACGGCCTTCAACGAGGGTGAGGGCGTGGCGGTCGCCTCGAGCAACGGCTCGCGGCGACGCTTCTCCGAACATCCCACCTGCTCGAACTGCGGTACGCCCGCCCCGACCCCGACACCGGCGCTCTTTTCCTTTAATAACCCGCGCGGCGCCTGCCCCGGCTGTAATGGCTTCGGCGCCGTGCTGGAGTACGACGAATCACTGATCGTGCCGGACCGGCGCCGGTCGCTCGCCGACGGCGCGCTCGACCCGTGGACCAAGCCGCGCTACGAGGGCCGCCGCCGGCTGTTGCGCGAAACCGCCCGCTCGAAGGGGATCGCGGTGGACGCGCCCTGGCGCGACCTCACGGCAAAGCAGCGCGACTTCCTGCTGCACGGCGTCGCCGGACGCTACATCGGCATGTTTCCGTTTCTCGAACGCCTCGAGGAGAAGCGCTACAAGCAATACATCCGCGTATTCCTGCGGCAGTATCAGCTCGCCAAGCGCTGCCCGGCGTGCGGCGGTGCCCGCCTCAAACCCGAAGCGCTGGCGGTGAAAGTGGCGGGCGAGACGATCGCCGCTGCCGCGGCCCGCACCGCGACGGACCTTGCGGCCTGGCTCGCCGGGCTGGCGTTGCCCCCCTTCGAGCAGCAGGTGGCCGAGCACATCCTGCGCGAGCTCGCGGCGCGCGTCGGCTTCGTCAACGACGTGGGCCTGGGCTACCTCACACTCGACCGTTTGACGCGCACGCTGTCGGGCGGCGAAGCACAGCGCATCGCTCTCTCCAACGCACTCGGCTCGCGTCTGGTCGACACGCTGTATGTGCTGGACGAACCGTCGATCGGACTGCACCCGCACGACATCGACCGGCTGCTCGCCCTGCTGCGCCGCCTCGCGACGGCGGGCAATACGGTCGTCGTGGTGGAGCACGACCCCGCCGCGATGGCCGTGGCCGACTGGATGGTGGAGCTCGGTCCGGGCAGCGGCGAGGCCGGCGGGCAGCTCGTCTATCAGGGACCGGCCGCGGGCGTGCGCGCCGCGAACACGCTCACCGGTCAGTACCTGTCCGGCGAAAAACGGATCGGTGTGCCGTCCGCCCGCCGCCCGCCGGGCGGTTGGCTCAAGATCCGGGGCGCGCGGCTGCACAACCTGCAGGGTGTGGACGTGGATCTGCCGCTGCGCGTCCTAACCGTCGTCACGGGGGTGTCGGGCTCGGGCAAGTCGACCCTGGTGCACGACGTGTTGTACCGCCAGCTCGAGTCCAAGTTGAAAGGCGGCCACAGCGCCAAGGAGCACCTCGGCGAGGCCGTGGGCGACGTGGCGGAGCTGCGCGGATGGGAGCGGCTGGGCGACGTCGTGCTGATCGACCAGCAACCCATCGGCCGCACGCCGCGCTCCAATCCCATCACGTACGTCAAGGCGTTCGACGAGCTGCGGGAGCTCTTCGCCGCAGAGCCCCTGGCGCGCGCGCGCGGCTGGTCGCCCAGCACGTTCTCCTTCAACGTCCCGGGCGGCCGCTGCGAGACGTGCGAAGGCGCGGGCTACGTCCTGGTCGAGATGGTGTTCCTCGCGAACGTCTTCGTGCCCTGCGAGATCTGCGGCGGCACGCGGTTCAAGCGCGAGGTCCTGGACGTGAAGGTCCAAGGCGCGTCGATTCACGACGTGCTCAACTGGACCGTCGACCAGGCGCTGCAGCGCTTCCACCGCCAACCGCGGCTGGCGCGTGCGTTATGGCACCTGCAGCAGGTGGGCCTCGGCTACCTGCGCCTGGGCCAGCCCGCCACCACGCTGTCGGGCGGCGAGGCGCAACGCCTGAAGATCGCGCGCGAGCTCGCGCAGGCGAGCGGCTCGCGCCACGGCACACACAAGCTGTACATCCTGGATGAGCCGACCACCGGCCTGCACCTCGACGACGTGCGCACGCTGTGCAAGGTCCTCGACCGCCTGGTGGACGCGGGGCACTCGGTGCTCATCATCGAGCATCACCTCGACGTCATCAAACGCGCCGACTGGATCGTGGACCTGGGGCCGGGCGCGGGGGCCGAGGGCGGTCGCGTCGTCGCCGCGGGCACACCGGAGGACCTGGCGCGCACGCCCGCGTCCGTCACGGGCCGCTACCTGCAGGATCTCGCGTGACGCGGCGCCGTGCCGATGTCTTGCTCGTCGCCGCCACGCTCTTGTGGGGCTCGAGCTTCGTGGTCGTGAAGGGAGCGCTCGCGCACAGCAGCCCGCTCGCGTTCCTGGCGCTGCGCTTCGGCATCGCGGCCCTGCTGCTGGCGCCCTTCGTGCGGTGGCGCCCGCTCCCCGACGCTCGCGAGCTCGCCGCCGGCGTGCTGCTGGGAACGCTGCTCGCCACGGGCTTCGCGGCCAACACGGTCGGGCTCGTGTACACCACGCCGTCGCGCTCGGCATTCATCGTCGCCAGCTCGTCGGTGCTCGCCCCGCTGGTCGCGTTCCTGGTCGTGCGCGAGCGCCCACGCTGGACCGCACTGGCGGCGCTCGCCGTCGCCACGGTCGGGATGTACTTCCTCACCGATCCCAGCGCCGGCGGCCTGAACCGCGGCGATCTTTGGACGCTGGTGACGGCCGTCGCGTTCGGCGGGCAGATCGTAGCGGTGGCCGAGTTGGGGCGTCGCTTCGACGTCGGTCGCCTCGTGTGGATGCAGACGGCCATCACCGCCGCCGTGGCAGCGATCCTGGCGGGGACGGCCGAGCAGGTCCGGGTGGACTGGGCGCCAGCGTTTCTCGGCGCCGTCGCCTACTGCGGCGTGGTCGCCACCGCCGTCGCCCTGTGGTGGCAGATGCGGGCGCAGCGGGAGATGTCGTCCACACGCGCGGCATTGCTGTTCTGCTGCGAGCCCGTGTTCGCCGCGGCCGCGTCGTGGCTGGTGTGGGGCGAGCGGCTGTCGGGCGCGCAATGGCTCGGCGGCGCCCTGATCCTCGGCGGAATGATCCTCGCGGACCTGCCGCAGCGCCCGGCGGCGGCGCCGCCTTGCTGAGCGGTGCGCGGGGGTGGAACATATGACCATGCGCGCCGCCCCGAGGCCTGACGCCCCACCAGGGCCGTTGCCGCCCCAGTTCGAACACTGGTGGAACAGCTTGTTCGAGCACGTTCCCGAATTCATCTACGTCATTAGTCCGGACGGCCATCTCCTCTACTTCAACCGCACACTGCCCACCGAGACCCCCGAGCGCGTGCTGGGGACCTCGTTGTACGACTGGCTGCCCGCACCGGTGGCCGAGGCAATGCGGCAAGGCGTGGCCGACGTGATTCGCACGCGTCAGCCCGGGCTCGTCGAGCAACCGACGTCGGCGCTCATGGGCGGGCGGTGGTTCGCCCGGCGCATCGCGCCGGTGATCGAGGGCGATGTCGTGGTGGCGCTGATCGTCATCGCCACCGACGTCACCGACAAGCGCAAAGCGGAAGAGGCGCTGCGTGAAGCCCGCGATGAAATGGAAGCGCGCGTGCGGCGCCGCACGGCCGAGCTGGAGCGCGTGATCACCGAGCTGCGCCACAGCGAGCTGCGACTCTCCGAAGCGCAGCAGCTCGCCCATACCGGCAGCTGGGAGTGGGACCCGGACGACGAACAGCTCGTGTGGTCGGATGAGATGTACCGCATCGCCGGGCTGGTGCCCGGCACCACAACTCCCACCATCGCTCTGTTTCTCTCGCTGGTGCATCCCGACGACCGCGACCGCACCGAGGAGGCCGTGGCCACGCTGCGACGGGACGGCGGGCCCATCGACCTCGAGTTCCGCATCGTGCGCCCAAATGGCGGCGTGCGGCTCATTCACTCGCACGGTGCCCTCGTGCGGCTGCGCGGCAGAACCGGCCGGCGCGTGCTCGGCGTCGCTCAAGACGTCACCGAGATTCGCGAGGCCGACCAGGCCCTGCGCCGGGAGAAGGCGTTCGTGGAAGTCCTGGAGGCCGTCGCCGTGGCGGCCAACCAGGCCCGCGTGGTCGACGACGCGCTGCGCGCCGGCCTGGAGCAGGTCTGCGCCCTGACCAGATGGCCGGTGGGCCACGCACTGCTCGTGCAGCGCGACGGCCGCCTGTTGTCGAGCGGCGTGTGGGAGCTCCACGATCCGGAGAGGTTCGCCGAGCTGCGCCGTGTGTCCGAAGCCCTGAGCTTGAGCGACACGGCGGGCGCGGCCGCGCTGGTCCTCGAGCGCGCCACGCCCGTCTGGCTGCGCGAGCTGCCGCTCAACATCGACTTTCGCCGCGCCGCCGCCGCCCAGGAAGCCGGCTTGCGCGCTGCGGTGGCCTTCCCCGTCTGGGTCGGGCGCGAGATCGCGGCGGTGCTCGAGTTCTTCGCGACCGAGGACGCCGTGCCCGACCCCGCCCTGCTGCACGTGATGACGCACCTCGGCACGCAGCTGGGCCGCGTGCTCGAGCGCCAGCGCGCCGAGGAGCGGTTGGCCAACTCGGAAGCGCAGCTGCGCGAGCTGGCCGCACGTCTCGTCTCGGTGCGCGAAGAGGAGCGCAAGCACATGGCCCGCGAGCTGCACGACGAGCTGGGCCAGTCGCTCACCGCGCTGAAGATCGATCTCCGCACGCTGCAGCGGCGCCTGCCCAACCCCGCGGACCTGCCGGCGCGGCTCGACGCGATGCTCGGTCTGGTCGACGGGACGATCGCGGCCACGCAGCGCCTCGCGACCGAGCTGCGGCCGGGCATTCTCGACGACCTGGGGCTCGTTCCCGCGATCCAATGGCAAGTGGAAGAGTTCGGCCGGCGCACCGGCGTCCCGGCCACCCTGCGCATCGACGGGGCGCCCGTGCCGCTGGACGACCGCATCGCGACCGCGGCGTTCCGCGTGCTGCAGGAGTCGCTCACCAACATCGCGCGGCATGCGCGTGCCAGCACGGTGACAGTCACACTGCAGCTCGACGCCGGAGGGCTGGCCCTCGCCGTGCACGACGACGGCGTCGGCATCGCGGCCGCGCGCCGCGACGATCCCCACGCGCTCGGCCTGCTCGGCATGCGCGAGCGCGCCATGCGCTGGGGCGGCCAGTTCACGATCGAGCCGCGCGACGGCGGCGGCACCACCGTCCGCCTGCGCGTGCCGCTGACGCCGGCGCCCGAATGATTCGCATCGTCATCGCCGACGATCACCCGATCGTGCGCGCGGGCTTCCGGCAGCTCGTGGCGGAGGACCCGCAGCTGCGCGTGGTCGCCGAAGCGGGCGACACCGCCGAGCTACTGAGCGTGCTCGCCGCCCACGAAGCCGACGTCGTGCTGCTCGATATCAGCATGCCGGGCATCGCCTTCCTCGAGCTGGTCCAGCGCATCCGCACGACCCGGCCGCGCGCGCGTATCCTCGTCGTGAGCATGCACCCCGAGGACCAGGTGGCCGTCCGGGCCATCGAAGCGGGCGCGGACGGCTACGTGATGAAGACGCAATCGGCCGACGAGCTCGTCGGCGCGATTCGCAAAGTGCACGCCGGCGGTAAGCACGTCGGCCCGGCGCTGGCCGAGCGGCTCGCCGCGGAGCTGGCCGCCCGCCGCGACGGCCGCGCGCGCCGCGACCTGTCCGCCCGGGAGCGCGAGATTTTGATGTTGCTCGGGAGCGGCAAGAGTCTCAAAGAGATCGGCGCGCGCCTCACGCTGAGCCCCAAGACGGTGAGCACCTACCGCAGCCGGATCCTGACGAAGCTGGCGCTCAAGACCAACGCCGACCTCGTCCGGTACGTGATCGAGCAGGGCCTGACCGCCTAGAGTCCTGGCGTCAGGAAAATCCCACACGATGGTCAGGCCCCGGCTTCTGGCCCGGGGTGTCCTCAGACGCCACCCTAGTGCACCTGGGGGTGGTGCCGTGCTCACGGTCTTACTGGTGGACGATTCGCCGCTGCTGCTGTCGCGCGTCGCCGAAGCGTTGGCGGACGTGCCCGACGTGTGCGTGGTGGGCGAAGCGACGACGCTGGCGCAATCCCTCCAGCTCATTTCGGCGCTGCATCCCGACGTGGTGGTCGCGGATCTCCACCTGCCCGACGGCGACGGGCGCCAGGTTCTGGCCGCCGCCAAGCGCGAGCTGCCGTCGAGCCACGTGCTCATCCTCACCAACTACACCTATCCGCCGCTGCGCCAGAGCTGTCTCGCGCTCGGCGCCGACGCGTTCGTCGACAAGTCGAGCGAGTTCGAGCAGGTCTCAGCCATCGTCGGCAGCTGGAGTCACGCCGCATGAGCCGCTTGCAAGTCCTTCATTTAGAGGACAGCGAGCCGGACGGCGAGCTGGTCGCGCGCCGGCTCACGACCGAGGGAGTCGCGGCGCAGATCGTGCGCGTCGCCACGCTGCCGGCGTTCCGCAGCGCGTTGGCGGCCGGCGGTTTCGATCTCATCATCTCGGATTACTCGCTGCCGGGCGCGGACGGCCTGCAGGCGCTGGCCGTGGCGATCGAGCTGGCTCCGCACATTCCCTTCCTTATGGTCACCGGCACGATCGGTGAAGAGAAGGCCGCCGCCGCGCTCAAAGCCGGCGCCACGGACTTCATTCTGAAGGATCGCCTCGAGCGCCTGGCGCCGGCGGCGCGGCGCGCGCTGGCGGAGGTGGCCGAGCGCCGCCAACGGCAGCTGGCCGAGGAAGCCCTGCGCCAGAACGAGGCGCAGCTGCGCGCGGTGTTCGACGGCGCGCCGATCGGCATGACCATTCTCACGGCCGATCTGGGCTTCGCGCGGGTCAACGCCGCGCTGTGCCGGCTGCTCGGCTACACCGTCCTCGAGCTGCACGAGCGCACGCTCGCGGCGGTGGCGCATACAGAGGATCGCAAGGATCTCGGGCAGCGTCTGACACGTCTCTTCGACGACGGCGTGCCGGTCTCCGCCGAGTACCGGCTCCGGACCAAGGCGGACGAGATCGTCACGGTCAAGATCACCACGGCACTGTTGCGGGCTCAGCCGGACGCGCAGGCGGTCGCGATGATCGAGGACGTCTCGGAGCAGAAGCGTCTCGGCTCCCAGCTGCGCCAAGCGCAAAAGATGGAAGCGGTGGGCCAGCTGACGAGCGGCATCGCCCACGACTTCAACAACCTGCTCACGGTCATCCTCGGCTGCGCCGAGCTGCTCAGCGACACGGTGTCCCCCGAAGGACGGGAGGACCTCGACGCCGTGGGCGTGGCCGCCGAGCGGGGCCGCGAGATGATCAAGAAGCTGATGGGATTCAGCCGCCACATGGCGCTGGAGCTCAAGCCGCTCGATCTCGGCGCGCTGCTGGCCGACATGGCCAACACGCTCACGCGCGTGCTCCCGGCGTCCATCAAGGTACGGTTCGCACCCGCGACCGGCTCACAGGTCGTCATCGCCGATGCGGGCGCCGTCGAGCAGATCCTCTTCAACTTGGCGACCAATGCGCGCGACGCGATGCCGGAGGGCGGCACCCTCACGATTGTGACGCGCTATCCGCCCACCACGCGCGGGCCCTACCTCAGCCTGGCCGTGACCGATACGGGGCACGGCATGGACAGCGCCACCCTCGAGCGCGCCTTCGAGCCGTTCTTCACGACCAAGCCCGCGGGCCGCGGCACCGGGCTGGGAATGGCGATGATCAAGAGCCTGATGGACCAGCAGCACGGCAGCGTCACGGTCGAGAGCAGTCCCGGACGGGGCACGACCGTGGAATGCTTCCTGCCGTTGGCGCCGGCGGGCGCTGTCCGGTCCCCGAGTGGCGAGTGGCGCGCGCCGACCGCCGTCCGCGCCTCGGGGACCATCCTCATCGCCGAGGACGAGGAGCCGCTGCGCCGCGTGGCCAAGCGCGTGCTGGAGCGCGAGGGCTACACCGTCATCGTCGCGACCAACGGGAGCGAAGCCTTGGACCTCATTCGCGCCCGCCCCGTGGACCTCGTCATCTCGGACCTGATGATGCCGAAGATGACGGGGCTCGAGTTCTACCACGCGCTGCGGGGCGACCGCATCAACGTCAAGTTCCTCTTCACGAGCGGCCACGCGCCCGACGACCTGCGCTCCAGTCCGGAGTTCGGCACCATCCTCCACATGATGCCCAAGCCCTGGGACGTCCCGCACCTGCTCGCGAAGGTCCGCGAGTTGCTCGGGGGCTGACGCTTGGCCGGGGGAGGGCGGGTCGGTATATTTCGCCCCCGCTTTCCCGAGTAGCTCAGTTGGTAGAGCAGCCGGCTGTTAACCGGCGGGTCGCAGGTTCGAGTCCTGCCTCGGGAGTTCTCTGGCGTTCTGCGTCCGGCCTGCAACTGCCGGTCCCGGAGGCGTGACGGCGCGGCTCGCGCTCGCTACGCTCGCGTCGAGTCCTGCCTCGGGAGTTTGGTGCGACGTGCTGACCAGTCGCCGATGACGTAGCTTCCCTCAGCCATGCCCAAGCAGCCCCGCAGCCGCACATCGCCACCCGCTCGCGCACGACCCAAGCGCGCGGCGCCCGACCTCGAGCAGACGATGTCCCTGCTCGCGGCGACGCTCGATTCCACGGCCGATGGCATTCTCGTGGTGAACGGCGACGGCCGTGTCACGACGTGCAACCGCACGTTCGCCGAGCTGTGGCGCATCCCGCCCGCCCTGCTCGCCACGCACGATGATGAGCGTCTGATCGACCACGTCGCCGACCAGGTCGCAGACCCCGACGCCTTTCGCCGCAAGGTCCGCGACGTCTACGCCCACCCCGAGGCCGTGACCAAGGACGAGCTGCTGTTCAAGGACGGCCGTGTGTTCGAGCGCTACTCCATGCCGCAACGCCTCGACGGCCGCATCATCGGGCGCGTCTGGAGCTTCCGCGACGTCACCGACCGGCGTCGCGCCGAAGCGCGCCTGGCCGACAGCGAAGCGCGGCTGCGGGCCATCATTCACTCCGAGCCGGAGTGCGTGAAGTTGATGGCCGCCGACGGTACGCTGCTCGAGATGAACCCCGCCGGCCTGGCCATGCTGGAGGCGGACCGCGCCGACCAGGTGGTGGGCCAAAACGCGCTGCCGATCGTCGTCGCAGCCGATCGCGACGCGTTCTCCGAGCTCCTGGCCCGCGTGTTTCGCGGTGAGTCCGGCCTGCTCGAGTTCGGGGTGGTCGGACTGAAGGGCACACCGCGGCGCCTCGAAATGCGCGCGGTGCCGCTGCGCGACCCCGCGGGCACGGTCACCGCCGTACTGGCCGTGACGCGCGACGTCACCGAACGACGCCGCTCGGCCGAGATCCTGCGCCAGAGTGAGGAACGGTTCCGGGCGCTGGTCGAAAACAGCTCCGATTCGATCGCCTTGGTGTCGCGCGACGGACGCATTCTGTTCACCACCGGCGCGGGGCCGCGGTCGCTCGGCGAGGGACCGGACACGGCGGTGGGACGCCACATGTTCGAGCGCGTGCACGCCGAGGATATCCCGCTGCTGCAGAGCACGTTCACGGAGCTGTTGCGCCAGCCGGGCGCCGTCCGGACCGTGGAATGCCGCGCACGCAATCTCGACGGGTCGTGGCGCTGGCTCGAGGCGGTGGCGGTCAACCGCCTCGACGACGCGAGCGTGGGCGCCGTCGTCGTCAACTACCGGGACATCACCCACCGCAAGGAAGCGGAGCAGCGGGTGCGCACGTCCGAGGCCGAGCTGCGCGCGCTGTTCGCGGCGATGACCGACGTGATCCTGGTGCTCGACGCGCAGGGCCGATACATCAAAATCGCGCCGTCGTCGCCCGAGCTGCTCTACCGCCCGGCCCCCGAGCTGCTCGGCCGCACCCTGCACGACGTACTCCCCAAGGCGCGTGCCGATTGGTTTCTCAACGAGGTGCGCACCGCCCTGGCGGAACGCCGCACGCGGCGCGTCGAGTACACCATGCCGATCGGCAACGACGAGGTCTGGTTCGGCGCCGCGATCACACCCATGCTCGCCGATCAGGTCGTCTGGGTGGCGCGCGACATCACGGACCGCAAGCGCTCCGAGCGCCTGCAGGCGGCGACGTACCGCATCTCGGAGGCCGCCAATGCCGCGTCCAATCTGCGCGAGCTGTTGGGCCAGATTCACGACATCGTCGGCGAGCTCATGCCGGCGAAGAACTTCTATGTCGCGCTGGTCGACGAAGAGACGGCGACCCTCAGCTTCCCCTACTTCGTGGACGAGCAGGATCCCGATTTCCCGCCCAAGCCGCTCGGCAAGGGTTTGACCGAGTACGTCTATCGCACCGGCGAGCCGTTGCTCGCGACCCCGGACGTGTACAATGCCCTGGTCCGGCGCGGCGAGGTCGAGCTGATCGGCGCGCCGTCCATCGATTGGGTCGGCGTGCCGCTCAAGTCCGGCGACAAGACCATCGGCGTCGTCGTGGCACAGAGCTACACGGAAGGCGTGCGCTACGGCGAAATCGAGCGCAACATCCTGCAGTTCGTGTCCAGTCAGATCGCGCGCGCCATCGAGCGGCGCCGCGCCGCCGAGCAGCTGGAGCAAAGCGAGGTGAAGTACCGCCAGTTGTTCGAAGCCAATCCCGAAGCCGTGTGGGTCTACGACGGCGAGACGCTCAAGTTCCTGGCCGTGAACGCCGCCGCCGTCGCGCGCTACGGCTACGCCCAGGACGAGTTTGCCGGTCTGACGCAGCGCGACATCCGGGCGCCGGACGAAATCGCGCAGCTCGATCGCGAGGTGGCCCGCAGCCTCCAGGGACCGCATCACATCGGCGGCGTCCGCCACCGCACCCGCGATGGCCGCCTGCTCGATGTCGAGCTGCAGGTGCATCCCATCGAGTTCGGCGGGCGGCGCGCCGTCCTCGTGCTGGCGCGCGACGTCACCGAGCGGCACCGGTTGGAAGAGCAGCTGCGCCAGGCGCAGAAGATGGAAGCGGTGGGGCAGCTCGCCGGCGGGATCGCGCACGATTTCAACAACATCCTCACGGCGATTCTCGGCACCACCCAGCTGCTGATGCGGGACGTGGCCGCCGAGCACCCCATGCGCGACGACCTCGAGGAGATTCGCAAGGCGGCCACGCGTGCCGCCGACCTCACGCGCCAGCTGCTCGCGTACAGTCGTCGCCAGGTGCTCGCGCCCAAGTTGCTCGAGCTCAATGCGGTCATCGCCAACCTGCAACCCATGCTGCGGCGGCTGATCGGCGAGGACATCCAGCTCGCTACCGCCCTCGCCCCCGACCTGGCGAGCGTGCGGGCGGACCCGAGCCAGCTCGAGCAGGTCATCTTGAACCTCGCCGTCAATGCGCGCGACGCCATGCCCAACGGCGGCCGCCTCACCATCGAGACCAGCAACGTCGTCCTCGATGAGGCCTATGCCCGCGAGCATCCTTCCGTGGTGCCGGGCACATACGTGCTCCTCGGCGTGACCGACAGCGGCGTCGGCATGGACCCCGACACCAAGGCCCATTTATTCGAGCCGTTTTTCACAACCAAACCCCCCGGCCAGGGAACAGGCCTCGGGCTCGCCACCGTGTACGGCGTCGTGAAGCAGAGCGGCGGCTACGTGTGGGTCTACAGCGAGCTGGGCCGCGGCAGCTCGTTCAAGGTGTACCTGCCGCAGGTGGAAGGACGGGTGGAACCGGGCGCCATACCGATCCCGGCCCCGCGACCACGCCACACGGGCGAGACCGTGTTGCTCGTGGAGGATGAACCGGCCGTGCGCCTGTTCGCGCGCAAGGCGCTCGAGCTGGCGGGTTACCAGGTGCTCGTCGCGCCCGACGGCATGGAGGCGCTGCGGCTCGCCGAGCAACACTCGGGGCCCATCCAGCTGCTACTCACCGATGTCGTGATGCCCGGAATGAGCGGACGTATGCTTGCCGAGCGACTGTGTCAGCAGCGCCCCACCCTGAAAGTCCTCTATACGTCCGGCTATACGGACGATGCCATCGTGCGACACGGCGTCCTGGACGCCAGCGCGGCTTTTCTGCAGAAACCGTTCAGCCCGGAAACTCTGGAGCGCAAGATCCGCGACGTGCTCGATCACTGACGCAGGGGCGCGACACTTGCGACCAGCAGATCAGGGCATACGTTAAAGGGACGTCGGATGTATGAGTACTTCGTCGCGTCGCGCTCTCCACTCGGGGCGACGCGCGGCATCGGCGACCGCGTCGCCCGAGCGAAAACTCCGCAGTGCCCTTGAACTGCGGACTCGACGGAGTCTAGCCCAGCCACGTTTTTTCCCCGTCGCCAGCCGCATTGTCACAGGGTCGCAGCCGTCAGGTATCCCCCGATGGAAATTTCCTCATCGGGGAGCAACTTGTAGGTCGACCCCATGACGCCCATCCTCAACGTATTGCTCGCTGAAGACCCGACCCGGGCGCCGGTGCGACCGTTCCTGCGGGAGATCCCGACGGTCGCGATCGTCGCTGAGGCGACCGATGGCCGCGTCGCGTTGCCCCTGATCGCCGCGCATCAACCCGATGTCGCCATTGTGGACACGGCACTTCCGGGCCTCAACGGATTCGACGTGGCGGAGCGCGCGTCGCGCGACCACCCGCGCACGCGCGTGCTGGTCGTCTCGACCGAGCCCGAGATCGCCCATGTCGCGCAAGCGGTTCGCGTCGGAGCGTCCGGGTACTTGCTCAAGACGACGGCCGACCGTGCCGAGGTGGACGTGGCCATCCGCGCCGTCGCCAAAGGTCACATCTTCCTGAGCCCAGCCATCACGAAGCCCGTCGTGGAAGTGTTCGTCCGCAGCCTCACGAGTGATGCGATGCAGGGGCCATTTCCGCAACTTTCGCCGCGGCAACACGAGATCCTGCAGTTGATCGCCCAGGGCAACTCGACTCGTGAGATCGCCCAGCACCTGGGGCTGAGCGTCAAAACGGTCGAGACGCACCGCGCCCAGCTGATGCGGCGCCTGGATATCCGCGAGGTCGCCGGCCTGGTCCGTTATGCCATCCGGGCAGGAATCATCACATCGGAAAAATGACGGGCGGAACGGCCTGTTTCGGGCTTGACTAGTGCGAGTGTGCGCTCGCTTTCGCGTGTAATCAACTGCAGCATACATCGTTAAGACCACGCAAGTCCCACCTTGATATCGTAACTGACTACTCTGTAGTGACTTGAGGCGTCGCTGTCCCGCCACACGGGCAATTCCCGGTATCTTTCCGCATGTCGTTGAGTCCGATCTACGGGCACGACGCGGTTCGTAACCGGCTGGCAGGCGCTGTCGCCTCCGGCCGGTTACCGCAAGTGCTGTTGTTTGAAGGGCCCCGGGGTGTCGGAAAACAGCGCCTGGCGCTGTGGCTCGCGCAGTTGTTGTTGTGCGAGCGCCGCACGTCGGACGCGGTTGAGCCCTGTGACGCATGTCAGCCCTGCCGTCTGGTCGGCACGCTGAGTCACCCGGACGTGCATTGGTTCGTGCCGCTGGAGCTGGTGAAGAAAGGCGCGGACGCTGACAAGCAGGTCGAGCTGGTCGAAGAAGCGCTGGCTGAGGAGATGACGGCGCGTCGCGAGCGGCCGTTGTACGAGGCGCCAGGCGGCTTGGCCACGCATTCGATGGCCGCCGTGCGATTGTTGTTGCGCCGGCTCGCAGTCACACCGGCCATGGCGGTGCGGAAGGTGTTCATCGTCGGGGACGCGGAGCGACTGATCCCGCAGCGCGCCAACCCCGAGGCGGCCAATGCACTGCTCAAGGCGCTCGAGGAGCCGCCCGCGGATACCGTCTTCATCCTGACCGCGGCTGAGCCCGAGGCATTGCTGCCGACGATCACGTCCCGGGTCGTGCGAGTGCGCGTCCCACGGCTACAGGACAGTGTCGTGACAGCATTCTTGCAGGAGAAACCTTCGGGCACGCCGGTTGCTCTTGGAAGTGGCGTGAGCGCAGCAGAGGGCTGTATCGGGCGTCTGGTCTCCCAGTCTGGGGAGGACGGCAAGGCAGCGGCTGAGGCGGCGGCGGGGTTTCTGGGTGCCGCACGCCGCCGTGGTGCCCCGCGTTATGCCACAGTGCTGGGGCAGCCGCCCTACCAGGCACGCGGCGCCTTCACGGCGATGCTCGACGCCCTGTTGGAGCGGCTGCGCGCTGAGGCTCGGGCTGGAACCGGCGACACGGGCACTGTCGTGGCGGCGATCGCGCGAGTCCTGGCGGCGCGTGATGCGGCGCAAGGCAACGTGAACCCGCAGCTCCTGACGGCGGTGTTGGCGGACGACCTGGCGGCGGCGCGGTGAAGCTGTCCCACGTCGATGCCGCCGGCCGGGCGCGCATGGTGGACGTCGGCGACAAGCCGGTGACGGCGCGGACGGCGGTGGCGGAAGGCGTGATCCGGATGTCGGCCGATGCGTTCCGCCTGGTGGCGGAGCAGGCGGTGGCCAAAGGCGACGTGCTGGGCGTGAGCGAAGTGGCCGGGACACTGGCCGCCAAGCGGACCGCGGATCTGATTCCGCTGTGTCATCCGCTCGCGCTGGACCACGTCGATGTCGCGGCGAGCCTGGACGAGTCGCTGCCCGGCGTGCGGGTCCGCGCGGCGGCGAGCGCCGTCGGCCGGACTGGTGTGGAGATGGAGGCGCTGACGGCTGTGACGGTCGCGTTGCTGACCGTCTATGACATGGTCAAGGCGGCCGATAAGGCCATGACGATCGCAGACGTCCGGTTGCTCGAGAAAACCGGGGGCACGCGGGGAGATTGGCGGCGGAACGCCACCGCGGACCCGTGACACGGCGTTGATGCGCGCGCCGTAGGTTCCGGCGCGCGTTGTCGGGCGAGACACTAGATAGAGAGGTATATGCATACGAAGACTCAGAAGTTGGTGCTGCAAGGCGGGCTCATTCTGCTCGGGGCGCTCATCGTCAGCAGCATCGGCGGGTGGGCCCGGGGCGCGTCGGCCGATGATCAGCCGGCGCCGGTCACCGGGCCGGCCATGCTCGGTGAGCTGCACTCGCTCACCCAACAGCTCGAGGCGACGCGCGGCGAGTTGGCCGTGGCGCGGCTGCAGCTCGAGCGGGCCAACGCCATCATCGACTACTCGGGGCGTTACAACATCCCCGCCCCGCTCGCCGCGGCGATTTACGACGTGGCGTTGTCGGAGGGCGTGGATCCCAGCCTCGCGTTCCCGCTGGTGAAGCTCGAGTCGGGCTTCAACCCCAAGGCGCAGAGCAAGGTCGGGGCGATCGGGCTCACCCAGGTGCTGCCGTCCACGGCGCGGCTGTACGAGCCGGGCCTGACCGTGCAACAGCTGTACGATCGGGATACCAACTTGCGGCTGGGCTTCCGCTATCTGCGGGACCTGCTCGACCGCTACGGCGCCAACCTCCGTCTCGCGCTGCTCGCGTACAATCGCGGGCCCGGCCGGGTGGAGGAGCTGCTGGGCGCCGGCAAGGATCCGCAGAACGGCTACGCCACCACGGTGATGCGCGGGATTCGCCGCAAGTAGCTGTTTGGCAGTTCCCAGACGACAAGAGGCCAGGGAGTGATCCCTGGCCTCTTGGTTTTCTTGCAACCACTGGCCACTTGGCGTCTGCGAACTATTTCGCCGGTATTTTGATGATCTGACCGACCCGGATCACGGAACGTTGGTCCAGATCGTTGTAGTCCAGCAGATCAGCCAGCGACACGCCGTAGCGGTGCGCGATCTGCGTGACGGTCTCGCCGGCCTCCACGCGGTGGCTCGCGTCGATGCTGTTGGCCGGTCCAGCGCTGCCGTACGACCGGTGCGCGGTGCGGCGGTAGCGCGGCTCGGGCGGTGCGCTCCACGCCGACTGCGGCACGACGCGGCCGCTCATCGGAATGATCACGCGCTGCCCCACCCGCAGCGCCCGCGGCGCCAGGTGCGGATTGGCGCTTTGGATCATCGTGACGGTCACGTGATACCGCTTGGCGATGTCCGAGAGCGTCTGGCCCGCCGTCACATAATGATCGACGAACGTGATGCGCTGCGTCACCGGCAGGGCCGCATAGCGCTCGGCCACGGCGGTGCCGGTGCCCCGCGGAATCCGGACGGTCACCGCTCGTCCCGGCGGGGTCACGCCACGCACGAACTGGGGATTGAGCTCGACGATCGCCGCGGCGGTCGTGTCCGCAAGGCGTGCGATGACGTCGAGCCCGGTGGCGTCGGGAATCAGAATCTCGTCGAACACCAGCGGCGGCAGCGGCTCGATGTCGGTAAAGCCGTAGCGCTCCGGTTGTTTGGCGATGAGCGACGCCGCGATCAGCTTGGGCACGTAATCGCGCGTCTCCCGCCGCAAATAGCGCCGGTCGGAGAGCTGGAAGAAGGTCAGGTCACTGACCGAGTCCGGATCGCCGGGCAGGCGGCCGATGCCCCGCTCGACGCGGCCGGCGCCGGCGTTGTAGGCCGCGGCCGCGAGGTACACGCTGCCCAAGCGCTCCACGAGATCGCCGAGATAGTTCGCGGCGGCATCCGTGGCGCGGTAGGGATCGCGCCGCTCGTCCACCCACGGGTCCACCGTGAGGCCGTACAGGCGCGCCGTCCCGGCGATGAACTGCCACATCCCCACGGCCCGCGCCCGGCTGACGGCGGTGTTGGAGAGGCCGCTCTCGATCAGCGTGAGGTACAACAGGTCCTCGGGCAGGCCCTTGGCGCGCAGCCGCTCGCGGATCATGCCCTGGTAGCGGCCGAGGCGCGACAGCCAGATCTCGAAGCGATCGCGGGCGTCGACCTGGAAGAACTCCAGATACTGGAGCACGCGCCGGTTGGTGGAGAAGCTGGTCACGTCGATGTCGAACGTCGGTCCCGGGGGAGCAGCGCCCACCACCTGCCGGCCTTCCGGCCCGAACAGGCGCTCCGCCTCGCCGACCACTTCTTCACCGCGCACGTTGGGCAGCGAGTCCTTACGGGCCGCGGAATCATGCGGCACCCCCGTCCGCAGGGTGTCGAGCACCGCCTGATCCGCGGCCGAATCCTTCGTCTGGCGCGCGAGGGCGTGCCCCAGCGAGTCCGCCGAATGAATCGCCAGCGGGCTCGCGGGCCCCTGCGCCGGGGCGAGCGCCCCGGGGCGGGCGCCACCGCCGCAGGCGGCGGCGAGGCAAGCGAGCAAACACCAGCAGGCGTATTTCATCGGGTCGTGAAGTAGTTCCCCAGTATACGGTTCGTCGCGTTCAGCACGGCCAGCGCGGCACCGCGCGGCGGATCATTGTCCGTCAGGTACGACCCCACCAGCCGGGACGCATGTTTGTCGTCACGGGCCGACAAGGACACGATCACGACGGTGGCGTCGAAGGCGCGCACGGCCTTCACGCCGAGCAGCTCGAACCCCATCGCCGGATCGACGGCGTGCTCCAAAGCCTTCACCGCGGCCGCCGCCGAACAGCGCAGCTCCCCGGTCTGAGATATCACCCCGTCCGATTCGCCCACGAACTCCCGCCCGTCCGTCCATGCCAGTACGACGCGGGCGCGGCACTTGCCGCTCGTCAGCCGCTCGAAGCGGAAGTCCTGAAACCGCAGGCGCTCAGTCAAACCGCACTTCGATCTGGTGGCGTGACCCGGTGTCTTGCGGCGCCGTCACCACATCGACCTCGAGGCGCGGCCGGCCCTGGGCGTCACGCTCGGCTGCCACCACCAGGATCATCCCGCTTTCGAGCTCCACCTTGAGCCGGTGCAGGTCGGCTCCGACGGTGACGTCCCGCACGGTTTCGCCGCGGAGCCGCGCCACCGCCGCCGCAATGCGGCGGAGTACCGCCAGGTCGACCATGCTCACGCCAGGCGCTCAGTGAGCAGCTGCAGCAAGGCCGCATCTGGAATCCGCTCCGCCTGGATGTAGAGCGACGCCTTGGAGGTCGCCTCCAGCGGAAACGACGCCCAGACCGCCTGCGGCCGGACCGGCGCGGAAGCCGCGCGGAAGCTCAGCATCAGCTGCCAGGCCGCGGTATTCGCCCTTCGTTCGGCCACGGCGTCCACGTGCCAGACCTGATCGCCGTGCGCAATTACCCTCCAAGCCATAGCCGCGGATCCCACCGGCGCTCCGGGGAGGCCCCAATATGGGCGAACCCTAAGTCCCGTCAATAGTTGTGAGCAAACCCAGGGCCCGGGCATCGCGTGCCGTGTCCACATCTCGCAGCGGGCGCAGCAGTTGGGCTCGGAGCCCCAGCGCGGCCGCGCGGGCCCGGGTCTGGGCCGCCACGGCGCCGGTGCCCCACCGTACATCGTGAAAGAGCTCGGGGGCGGGGCCCCGTAACCCCAGGAGGTAGTATCCCCCATCCAGCGTGGGCCCCATCACCAGGTCGAACCGCGTGAGGGCAGTGAACGCCTCGTTCACGAGTCGGCGGTCCACGCCCGGGCAGTCGGTCCCGACGATCACCACGCCGCTGCCGCTGCGCGCGGCGCCGTCCTGGAAATGACGGGCGAACGCGAACGTGAGGCGCGCGCCCAGGGTCCCGGCCGATTGCGGGCGCAGCTCGACCCGTCCCACGCCTTCGAGCCACTCCCGCACGAAGGCGGCTTCGTGCGCGGGGGCATACCACACGGTGGTGCGCAGACCGGGGGCCGCCACCGCGGCGATCACGCGGCGGCCCAGCTGCCAGTAGACCTCAGCGGCGACGGAAGGACCGACTTCGTCGGCGAGACGCGCCTTCACCCGGCCGGGGACCGGAGCTTGAGCGAGGATACCGAGTGCCCGCACCGCGGGCGCTAGTCGCCCCGGGTGGCGAGGGCCTTGAACCGCGTGGCGAGATCCCGCGTCACCGGCCCCTGCCGACCCGAGCCGATCACTCGCCCGTCCAACTTGGTCACGGCTACGACTTCCGCAGCGGTACCACTGAAAAAGACTTCCTGAGCGGTGTAGAGGTCGTAGCGGTTGAGCGGGACTTCCTCGACAGCGTAGTTGGCGTCGCGGGCGAGCTCCATGACGGCTTCGCGGGTGACGCCTTTGAGGATCCCGGCGTAGGCAGGCGGGGTCTTCAGGACGCCATCCACGAAGGCGAACAGATTCATGCCGCTCGCCTCGGCCACGTAGCCCGCGGAGTCGAGCATGATGACCTCATCGGCGCCGCCGGCGATGCCTTCGATCTTGGCGAGGATGTGGGAGAGATAGTTGAGCGATTTTACCCGTGGCGGGAGGGTCTCTTTGTGACTGATCGGCGTCGCGGCGGTCATGCACGCCAGGCCCTTTTCGTAGCGATCGGCGGGCCATAGCGCGATGGTGTCGACGATGCAAAAGACTGTGGGCTTCAGGCACTTGCGGGGGTCCATTCCGAGGTCGCCGACGCCACGCGTCACGACCAGCCGGATATAGGCGTCCTGCAACCCGCTCTTCACCACCGCCGCCTCCACCATCTTGCCCATGGCGGCCTTGTCCATCGGGATCTCGAGCCATACCGCTTTCGCCGAGTTGTAGAGCCGGTCGAGGTGGCGCTCCAGCCGGAAGACCTTCTGATTGTAGGCGCGGATACCTTCGAACACGCCGTCGCCGTAGAGCAGGCCATGGTCGAACACGGACACCGTAGCGGAGTCGCGGTCGAGGAACTTCCCGTCCATCCACACAACGGTCACGGTGATCTCCGGGCGCTGGGCTGTCCTAAGTATAGGTACACAACGGCACGAGCGGATGAGCCGGCTGGGGATCGAACCCAGGACCTACGGATTAAAAGTCCGTTGCTCTACCAACTGAGCTACCGGCTCGAGCCTCGGCGAAAGGTCGCCTTGGCGGCTGCTATTCTCAAGGAGCGGCACGGCCGGTACCTTCCCAGCCCATGACCAGTCCCATCACGCACGTCTCCGACACGGCCCGCTGGGTGGCGCTGTATCGCGCCATGGAATCCGAGCGACGCGACCCCCTGTTCCGCGATCCCTACGCCCGCCGTCTGGCCGGCGAGCAGGGCGAGGCGATCCTGCGCGGCATGAAACAGGGACGGCGCTGGGCCTGGCCGATGATCGTCCGCACGGCGGTCATGGATGAGATCATCCTGCGCGCCATCGATCGCGACGGGGTCGACACGGTACTGAATCTCGCGGCGGGGCTCGACGCCCGCCCCTACCGCCTGGCGCTCCCCAAGACGCTGCGCTGGGTGGACGTGGACCTGCCCGACATCCTCACCTATAAGGAACAGCAGCTCGCGGGCGAAACCCCGTCGTGCACCGTGGAGTTCGCCAAGGTCGACCTGCGCGACGCCGCGGCGCGCCGCACGCTGTTCGCCGGCGTGGCGGAAAGCGCGCAGCGCGTGCTGGTCGTCACCGAAGGCCTGCTGATCTATCTCACTCCCCCGCAGGTGGCGGATCTCGCCAAAGATCTCGCCGCGCAGCCCGCGTTTCACCAATGGCTGATCGACATCGCGTCGCCGCTGTTGTTGCAGTGGATGCAGCGCACCTGGGGCAAGACCGCCACCGCCGGCAATGCCGCCTTCATCTTCGCCCCGGCGGAGGACACGAAGTTTTTCGAGCCCTACGGCTGGCGCGAGGTCGAGTATCGCAACACGATGGATGAAGGCGTCCGGCTGAAGCGCGTGCCCAAGATGATGTTCCTGTGGCGCATCCTGGGAGTGTTCGCCTCGCGCGCGCGCAAGGCACAGTTCAAGCGGTTTTCGGGAGTGGTGCTGCTCGAACGGCGGGAGGGAGCGTAGGCCCGCCCCCTCCCCCCGCCGTCTTATTCTGCTAGAAGATCCAGCGCAGCCCTGCCTGGAACTGCCGCGGGTCACCCAACCCCGAACGCAACGTGCCGTCGAAGTTCAAGTAGATCGTGTTCGACGGATCGCGGAAGTTGTCGGCGTTGGTCAAGTTGAAGATCTCCACCATCGCCTCGAGCTGGCCCTGCGGTCCCGCGGCGAACGCACGGGAGATTCGCACATCCCACGAGAAGTACGCGTTGTCCTTGCGAAGCGTGTTCCGCAGCAGGATGTGGCCGTCCGCGCAAATGCGGTCTTGGGGTGAAGACGCCCGCTGACCGCTGGGCGCGTTGGCGACGCACTTCTCCGACGCGGGTTGCGCCGAGTACATGCTGATCCGGTTGTTCACGCTGAAGCCGGAGATCTTGGCGAGCACCCAGCCGTTGAAGCGGTGGCGCTGGTCGCGATCGCTCCAGTTGTACTCCTTCTGCAGCGAGTCGGCCTCGGCATAGCGGAACGTGAACGGATCGCGCTCGTTGTCGTCGTCCGACTTGTCGAACGACAACGTGTAGTTCACGTCGAACTGCAGCTTGGGATCGAGCACGCGCCGCAGCCCGACCGTGAGGCCGTTGTAGCGCGACTTGGCGCTGCTCTCGACGTTGAACAGCCGCCCGATGCCGTTGGGGCCGCCCGAGAACGGACTGCCGAACACCGCGTCGGTGCGATTCACGAAGCGCGTGAGGTGGTCGCCGCGCGCGTGGGTGTAACTGAACGACACCGCCGGATCCCCGGCCAACTGCCGCTCGTAGCTGGCCGTCAGATTGACGGTGCGGGGGTTCTGGAGGTTGCGATCGGCCACATAGACATCGGGCTGGAACGGCGTGCCCGAGGAAAGCGGCAGCAAGCTGTCGTATGCCGGCGGCGGCAGGAAGCTGACGGTGCCGCTCGAGCCGAACAGCGTCTGCCCCAGCGAACCGTTGGTGCTGCGGATGCTCGCCAGGTTGAGGCCCGGGATGCGCGCGTAATAGACGCCGGCGTTGGCGCGGAATACCTGCCGGCCGTCGGCATGCGGGTCCCAGGCGATGCCCAGCCGCGGCTGCCACATCTTCTTATCGGAAGGGATGCGGCCGTCGGACGGGAAGGTGAACGCGCCCTGGGCGGTGGTCACCGTCGTATCGATCCACGGCGCGAAGAATACGGATCCCGGCGGCGTGATCGGATTGGGCTCGATTTGCGCTTCCCAGCGCAGGCCGTAGTTGAGCGTCAGCCCGGCGGACGGCTTCCAGGTGTCCTGCAAGAAGCCCGCAAACTCGTTCTGCGTGATGGTCTGGGTCCCCGCTTCCTTCGTCGTCACCGTCCCGACCCCCGAGCCCTGGAGGTACAGGATGACCGGCCCCACGATCGTCGTGCCCAGGGGACAGGTGAATCCTGGATAGACGCCGCTGGAGCCGTCCGAGCATTCGATGTAATGCGAGCCCTGCTGCACGAAACTCTCGAACCCGTGCACGTTGTTGAACGCCATGCGCCCGGCGGCGAACCCCACGAAGATCTGCGTGGTGGCCGTGCGGTTCCACTCTCCGCCCAGCTTGAAGACGTGGTTGCCCTTGGTGATCGACACGTTGTCGAGCAACTGGACGCGGGTGTCGTGATCGTCGGGAATCGGCAGGAAGAAGGGCATGCCGAAGCGGAAGGCGTTGGCAAAATCCACGTCGGTGTCGTGGAACGGCACGCCCGCGCCGAAGATCGACGAGACGCCCGTAGTATCGCCCAACGGATTATTGGGCCCGTCATACGGCCGGGGCCGGTCCTCGCGGGCGTACTGGAAGCGGAACTCGTTGGAGGTCGCCTGTGACAGGAACGAGATGAGGCTGCCGTTCACCGCATTCGATTTGTCCTGCTCGAGGCCGCCGGCGCTGGCCCCCCACGTGTCGACATCGAACGTGCCGTTCTTCTGTTCGGACCACGTGTAGTTGTACTTGAGGGAAAAGTTGTTGCGGTCCGACAGCCGCCAGTCGAACTTCGCCAGCGCCGCGCGCGCGTCGTTGGTGCGCGCGATGGGGCCGAAATCGTTGGCGAGCACGGGGTACTGCGCCGCCAGGAACGTCGTGAGCGAGTCCAGCTGCGGGCTCTGGGGCCGCGTTTTCTGCTTCACGTCGTGGTAGATCTGCTGGTCGTAGGCGAGGAAGAAGAACGCGCGATCCCGCTTGATCGGCCCGCCCAGCGTGAACCCGAATTGATTCTGGGCGAAGTCAGGCTTGAAGGTCTGCACGGGGCCGACCACGGGCGTGTGCTGCGGCGCGCCGGACAGCCAGTCGTACTTGCCGAAATAGTGCAGCGAGCCGCGGAGCTGGTTGGTGCCGGACTTGGTGATCACGTTCACGAAGCCCGAGCTGGAGCGGCCGAACTCGGCGCTGGCGCCGCCCGAGGTCACGACGATTTCCTGGACCGCATCCAGATTGAACGTGAACGCCGGCCGCTGGCCGCCACGCTGCTCGCCGAAGAACGGATTGTTGAAGTCGGCGCCGTCCACCGACACGTTGTTCTGGATGCCCCGCTGACCCGCCACCGTCAGCTCGTCGCCGTCCGGGCCCTGCACGATCGCCACGTTGGGCGTGAGCAGCGTGAGGTTCAGGAAATTGCGGCCGTTGTTGGGGAGACCCGCCACCGCCTGCACGGGCAACGCCGTGGATGTCTGCACGCGCGCCGGATCCACCGCCGTCTGCTGCGCTTGCACCACCACCGGCGCCAGCTCGACCGCGCCGAGCTTCATCGCCAGGTCCACCGTCTCGCCCACCCGCACCGGGATGCCGGTCCGGGTCGCCTGGCTGAAGCCGAGCGCGCGGACGGTGACGCTGTAGGTGCCGAGCGGCAGCAGCAGTGCCACGAACACGCCGCGCTCGTTGCTTTGGACGGTGCGCTCAAAGTTGGTCTCGACGTCGTGCACCGTCACCTGCGCACCCGCGATGGCAGCGCCGGACGGATCGGACACGACGCCGCGGATCACGCCGGTGGTGGCTTGCGACTGTGCGGAGAGAGTCGACGCGGCGACAGCGAGCAGCAGCAGCACCGCGCTCAGCACGGCGAGGAGGAGGCGCATGGGCGTTGGTCTCCGATGGCAGGTGTCGAGGGCGCAGAAAATAGGCACCGGATTGGCGGCGGGCGCAACCGTGCACCGGCCGCTACATTCGCCGCCCCACTTGCTACGGAGCCGCACCATGTCCCATCGCCGCACCGCCGTGCCGTTCGCCCTTGCCCTTGCCCTCGCCTGCGCGCCCCGCGCTGCGGTTGGGCCGACGCTCGTGACGTTCACCGCCAGCGAATACGCGTTTCAGGGACCCGACACGCTGGCCGCCGGCCTGACGACGGTGCGACTGGTCAACCACGGGAACGAGCTGCACCACGCGTCGATCTTCAAGCTGGGCGAGGGCAAGACGCTCGCCGATTTCCAGGCCGCGATGGCGGACGTGATGTCGGGCAAGGCGCCGCCGCCCGCCTGGGTGTCGTACGCCGGCGGTCCCAACGCGATCGATCCGGGCGACTCGACCACGGTGACCGAAATCCTCGATCCCGGGCACTACCTCGTGCTCTGTACGATCCCCGCAGCAGACGGCCAGCCCCACGTCATGAAGGGGATGCTGCATCCGCTCGTCGTGACGGGAACGGCGCCGGCGTCCGCGCCCGCTCTGCCCGCCGCGGACGTCACGGTCAAGCTCAGCGACTACGACTTTGTGTTCGACAAGCCGCTCACGGCCGGGACACATGTCGTGCGCGTGGACAACGCCGGTCCCCAAGCGCACGAAATCGTCGTTGCCGCGCTCGCGCCGGGGAAGACGGCGGCTGATTTCGTGACGTGGGAGACCGGCGGTGAGAAAGGACCGCTGCCCGCCAACCGCTGGTTAGGCGGGGTCGCGGGAATCGACAACGGCGCGAGCGCCACGTTCACCGTGACGCTCAAGCCCGGGAATTATTTGGTGATCTGCTTCTGGCCCGACGCCAAGGACGGCAAGCCACACCTCGTCCACGGCATGATCAAACAGGTGACCGTCAGCTAGGCCTAGAGGAACGCCATCTGGAGCACCGGGAAAAAACTGCGGCGGTGGTGCGGTGTGGGGCCCTGGGCGGCGAGCGCGTCGCGATGCAACGCGGTGGCGTAACCCATATTTTGGTCCCAGGCGTAGCCCGGGTAGCGCGGCGCCAACCGCATCATCAGGCGGTCGCGCACCGTCTTGGCGATGACCGAGGCCGCCGCGATCGAATAACACAGCGCGTCGCCGTCGATGATGGCCTCGTGCGGCAGGCCGAGCTCGGGACAGGGGAGGCCGTCCACCAGGATGGCGGCGGGCGGTACGGCGAGCCGGGTGAGGGCGCGGCGCATGGCGAGAATACTGGCGCGGCGGATGTTGAAGCGGTCGATCTCGTGTACGCTCGCCGCGCCCACGGCGACCGCCAGCGCGCGCTCGCGCACCAGGATGGCGAGGCGCTCGCGCTGCCGCGCCGTACAGCGTTTGGAATCGTCCAGGCCGCGGATCCGCGGGCAGCCGGGCGGAAACACGACGGCCGCGGCCACCACTGGTCCAGCCAGGGGGCCGCGGCCTGCTTCGTCGAGTCCGGCGACAACCGTCCGCCCCACATCCCAGAGCGCGACTTCACGCTCGAGAGAGGGGCGGCGGTGACTCACGCGGGGGGTTGCTCCGCGGCCGGCTCGGTCGCGGGAACGGCGACCGCGCCGCGTTTCTCGCGGATGCGGGCCGCTTTGCCGGCGAGGCGCCGCAGGAAGTACAGCTTGGCGCGCCGCACGCGGCCCTTCCGCACCAGCTCCAGCGACGCAATCGACGGTGAGTGCAGCGGGAAGATGCGCTCCACACCGACGCCCGCCGAGATCTTCCGGACGGTGAACGTCTCGTTGATGCCGCCGCCGCGCCGCGCGATGCACACGCCCTCGAACGCCTGCACGCGCTCCTTTTCGCCCTCGCGCACGCGCACCATCACGCGCAGCGTGTCGCCGGGGTCGAACGTGGGGAGGTCGGTCCGCAAGCCTTCCCGCTCGATCGCTCTCAGTCTCTGCATACACCCATCCTCGAGTTTAATCCGCCTAATCACCTAGACGTCTAGACGTCTAGTTTTTTTCCAGAGATCCGGCCGCCGCTCCCGCGTCAGGCGCTCGGCTTCCGCTTCCCGCCATGCGGCGATACGCTCGTGATTGCCACTCAACAATACGTCCGGCACATCCAAGTCGCGATAGCTTGGCGGCCGCGTGTAGCTGGGCGGCGACAGCAGCCCCTCGTAATGCGAATCGCTCGCCGCCGATTCGTGATCTCCCAACGCGCCGGGCAGGAGGCGCACCACCGCATCGATCACGCACAGCGCCGCGGGCTCGCCGCCCGACAGCACGAAGTCTCCCAGCGACAACTCTTCGGCCCGCAACCCGTCCGCCACGCGCTGGTCGACGTCTTTGTAATGCCCGCACAACAGCGTCAGCTCGCGGCCCAGCGACAAGCGCACCGCATCGTCGTGCTGGAACAGCCGCCCGCGCGCCGAGAGTAACACGATCGGCGGTGCCGCACCCAGGTCCGCCACCGCCTCGAAGAACGGCTCGGGCTTGAGCACCATACCCGCGCCGCCGCCGTACGGGGTGTCGTCCACCGTGTGGTGCTTGTCGTGCGTGTACTGCCGCAGCGGCACCACACGGTAACGCACCAGCCCCTGCTCCGCCGCGCGCCCCGGAATGCTGGTCGCGAGCGGCGTGGCGAACACCTCGGGGAAGAGCGTCACGACGTTAATCGTGAGCATCGTCGTCCTCGACCGCGAGAAAGCGGTCCCGCCACGCTTCGACCACCACCCGCGCCGTCACACCCTCGAACCCGAGCAGCCATTCCCGATGGTAGGCGCGCCGCCGCGCCAACACCAAGGGACCGGCGAGCACCTTACGATCTTCATCCACCACGTACACCCGCGCCTTGGGAACGAGCAGCGCGCCGGGATTTGCCACCAGCGGAAACACAGCGACCTCCCCGTGCTGCCCGTGCGGCTTGCGCAGCCGCCCGATTACGCGGGGCGTTGGCCGAACACGCCCGCCTGCTTGAGCAGCGAGCGTACGGTATCCGTCGGTGTCGCACCCTTGGCCAGCCACGCGAGCGCCTGCTCGGCGTTGACCTGGATGACGGCGGGCTTGGTGCGTGGGTTGTAGTGGCCGATCGCGGCGACGAAACGGCCGTCCCGCGGCGAGCGCTGATCCGCGATCACGATCCGGAAATACGACTGACCCTTCCGTCCCACGCGCCGCAGCCTGATCCGAGTTGCCATGCTTCTCCCTTTACTTCCGTTGCCAGAAACAGTCCGCTGGACATGAGACGCATCAGCCCCGCCGCCAGCCGCTCGGACGGGGCCGTAAACATAAGGCAAGCAAAATACTTAGCGAGCTACCGGAAGCCAAGTGGGGGCTAACGCTATGGTGCCACGACCCTCACGAGCGGCAATGCCTTCCAGCCCGGCCACGACGCCGGTGCATCGACCAGGCGCACCCCGGGGTGGCCGCCGACATCGAGTCGGGTGATGCTGGACCGGCGTCCCGTGCGGGCGCGACTCGCCCAGCCGCGCTCCAACTCTCGCGCCCAGCGGTCCGCCGCCGCGGCGTTGTCCCACACGCTGTACCACACCAGCGCGTCCCCGCCCGCGGGCACCGCGACTACCTCATAGCGGTCGCCACCCCAGCCCGCCGCGTCGGCGGCGGCACTCAGCTCGATGGTGTCCGCCAGCAGCTGCGACAGCACGAGTCCGGACTCGAATTCGCCCAGGCCGTCCTGATAGCGCACGCGCCCGGCCGGCGGGCCGATGAACGCCAGCTCGACGGGCTCATCGCCCGCGGCGTACCGGTCGGGATGCAGGATCTGCTCGGTGGACACGGGCATCGCGCCGTAAGGCTGTTGTCCCGGATGGGTGCGGTCGAACCACTTCACGAAATCCGCGCCGGCGAGATACGGAAAGACGAGCGTTTCGCGCAGCCACATGGGCGCGCCCGCGAACTCCTTCATCGTCCCCTGCTGCTTCCGCACAGCGCTGCGATTGTCCTGAAAGTCCGGCACCGTCTCGAGCGTGCGCTCGGGCATCATGACGAGTATCTGGACCAATGTGGCCTGACCCTCGAGGACGGCCTGCGCGGCGTTGCGCCGGTCGTTGGCGCCCTTCTGTTGAATGAGCGAGTCGAGATTGGCGTACTGATGCTGCAGCGCGTGGACCAACTCGTGGGTGACCGTGATGCGGAGCGTAGATGAGTCCGTCAGGCCCGCCGGAATGAACAGGGTGGCGGAATCGGGGTCGAAATAGCCGGCGACCTGCTCGTTGAGGAGCGCCAGCAGGCGCCGTCGTAAGTCGAGCGAGTCCGGGATCAAGCCGAACAGCTTGTACGCGGCCTCCTCACCGCCGAACTCCGCCGGCGGCAGATCGCTGTCGAGCTTGTGGACGATGTAGTCACGCACCTGCTCGCGCGTGCGCTGCGCCACCGCGGGCGTGCGTTTGAATTTGAGACCCACGATCCGTTCGATCGCGGGCATGCGCTGCCGCACCAGCTCGCGCAGTCGTACTTCGTCCTGCACCGCCTCCGCTCGCTGCCGGCATCCGGCGCCCGCCACGAGCAGCGCGGCGAGCCACATCAACCGGCCCACTGGATGTCCTTGCCGGCGCCGAGTCCCACCACCCGCGCCACATTCGTCCCGGTGACGATGATGCCCTGCGCCTCGAGCTCCGCACGCAGCAAGCGGTCGAGCTCGTCGCGGCGGTCGGAAGGCGAGGGTGGGTGAGGACGGGCGAGGTCGGGCGCGACGGGATCCGCGGGCGCTTCCCCGCCCCCGCCCGCCCTAGTCCGCCTCTCCCCGCCCAGCATCTCGCGGAAGTCCGCCACCACCTGATCCAGCACCGCCGCGAGATCCGGGGCCGGCTCTGTGACCGCGGTCTCACCGCCGCCCTTCCGAACCAGCGCGTCGACCTTGCGGCGCTCGCGAATCAGCCGGTCGAGCTCCGGCGACACCCGCGCCGTGGCCTGGGCGTGCGCGCAGGCTTCGTCCAGGACGTCGATGGCTTTGTCGGGGCGGGCCCGTTCCGGCACGAAGCGGTCGGTCAGGACGATGGATGCTTTGAGGGCGTCGTCGGTGATGGCGACGGCGTGGTGGCGCTCGAGGCGCGGCCGCCGCGCGACCAGCACCTCCCACGTCTCCACGGCGTCGAGCTCTTCGATGGTCACGGGCTGGAATCGCCGCTCCAGCGCGGGATCGTGGCGGATCCAGCGATCGTACTCCTCGCCGGTCGTGGCGCCGATCACGCGAATGTCGCCGCGCACCAGCGCGGGCTTCAGCATGTTGGCGGCGTCCATCGCGGCGCCCAGCGCGGTTCCCTGGCCCACAAGGTTGTGCAGCTCGTCCACGAACAGGATCAGGTCGGGATCGGCGGCGAGCGCCTGGACCAGGCGCCGCAGGCGCTCTTCGTACTGACCGCGAAACGCCGTGCCCGCGAGCAGCGCCACGTGATCGAGCGCCAGCACGCGCGCGTCTTTCAGGGCCGGCGGCACGTCCCCGGCGGCGATGCGCTGCGCCAAGCCTTCGACGATAGCGGTCTTGCCGACGCCCGCCTTGCCGACGAGCGCGGGGTTGTTCTTGTTCTGGCGCAGCAGGATGTCCACGACGCGGGCGACTTCGTCGTCGCGGCAGCGCACGGGCTCGAGGTCGCCGCGACGCGCCTGCATCGTGAGGTCCACCCCCACGCGCTCGAGCACGCTGCCGCTGTCGAATAGACCTTCGAAGGGATCGCCCATCTCGCTCACGCGCCGAGGAACTGCCGGTACCAGGCCACGATGGTGTCGCCGAAGACGAACGTCACGGCCGCTCCCAGTGCCAGGAATACCCCAAACGGTACGAGGCGCTTCTTGCGAAGTGACAACGGCCCGAAGACCAGGAGTCCCAGGACGGCTCCGGCGAACACGGTCACGAGCACACCGCGCCAGCCGACGAACGCCCCGACCATCGCCATCATCTTGATGTCGCCGCCGCCCATCGCCTCCTCCTTGAACAGCCAGGCGCCGCCCTGCGCCACCGCATAGAGCAAGGCGAACCCGACGGCGGCGCCGAGCAGCGCCTGGAGGAACCCCTGGACGCCGCCCGCCAGCGACAGCACCAGGCCGAGGATCAGGCCCACCACCGCGTACGGGTCGGGGATCACGTAATGACGCGCGTCGGTCACGGCGATCCCCAGCAGGATGGTGCTGAACGCGGCGCCCGCCAGCGCATGCAGCGAGGCGCCATACAGCAGAAAGGCGCCGAGCCAGATCACGCCGACCAGCGCCTCGATGATCGGGTACTGCGCCGAAATCGGCGCACCGCAGCGGCGACACTTGCCACGCAGCAGCAGCCACGACACGACGGGGATGTTGTCGCGCCAGGCGATCGGCTGTTTGCAATGGGGGCAGGTCGAGGGCGGGTGAATCAACGACCGTTGCTTGCGATCCTCATGCCACAACCGCAGGATGCAGACGTTGAGGAAGCTGCCGAAGCAGAGCCCGAGAACGCCTGCCCCCACGGCCAGCACGGGGTCACCGCCCACGCAGCACCTCGTGGAGCAGGATGCCCGCCGCCACCGCGACGTTCAGCGACTCGGCGCCCGCGACCAGCGGAATCGCGACGCGTCGCGCCGCCATGGCGTTGAGGTGCGGACGGATGCCCGCCCCTTCGTTGCCCACGATCACGGCCACCGGTCCCGGCTCGCGCGGTTTGGCCTTGCCGCCCAGCGGTTCGCCGTCGGCCGCCGTCGCCCAGAGCGTGACGCCGGCTTTGCGACCCCAGGTGATGAACGCGGCGTCGTCGAGCACGATCACGGGGTGGCGGAAGGTGGCGCCCATGGCCGCCCGCAGCGTCTTGGGACCGTGGACGTCGGCGGTGCCACGCAGCGCGATCGTCGCCGCGGCGCCGAGCGCGTGCGCCGTGCGGATCAGCGTGCCGACGTTGCCGGGATCCTGCACGCCGTCGATCACCAGGACCACGGCACCAGGACCCAGCGGGATCTCATCGACCTTCCAGCGCCGCGGCTCCACCACCGCCACGATGCCCTGCGGCGTCTCGGTGTCCGCCAGCGTGTTGAACACGCGATCCGACACCTCCTGCACCTGCACCTCGCGCGTCTCGAGCAAGGCGCGGAGCTCGCGCCCCCGCGTGGTGCGCGCCAAGTCCGGCGCAACCAGCACGCCTTTGAGGGTCAGGCCCGCGTTGAGGGCCTCTTCGACCAGGCGGACCCCCTCGACCAGGGCGAGTCCACGCCGGCCGCGTGCCTTCCGCCGTTGGAGATCGCGGATCATCGACTGCAGATTATTGGTAGCGATGGCCATGCACTCCTGTCCGAGCGGTTCGGGGCGTCACCCGACGACCAGTAAGTTCGCCCCGCGAGGCCCGATCGCCAAGCGGCGGATCGGCCCATGAAGATCGCCCTGACCATTGCGGGCTCGGATTCGGGGGGCGGCGCCGGGATTCAGGCCGACCTCAAGACCTTTCATCAGTTCGGCGTGTTCGGAACGAGCGTCGTCTGCGCCGTGACCGCCCAGAACACCCAGGGGGTCCGCGCCTGGCAACCGCTGCCCCCGGCGCTCGTGACCGAGCAGCTCGACGCCCTCGCCGACGACCTGCCCCCCCAGGCGGTGAAGAGCGGCATGCTGGGCTCGGCGGAGGTGGTGGCGGCAGTGGCGGAGGGTATCGCGCGCCGGCGCCTACCCCACTACGTGCTCGATCCGGTGATGGTCGCGACCTCGGGCGATCGCTTGCTCGAGCCGGCGGCCGAGCGCCTGCTGGTCGAGCGGCTCGTGCCCCTCGCCGAGCTCGTGACGCCGAATCTCGACGAGGCCCGCATCCTGGCGCAGCAGGACGTGGCGACGCCCGACGCGATGGAACGCGCCGGGCGCGCGCTACTGGCGCAGGGCGCCGGGGCCGCGTTGATCAAGGGCGGGCATCTGACGGGGGATACCATCACCGACGTGCTGGTGACGGTCGGCGGCGTGCGCCGCTTCACGCATCCGCGGATCGACACGACCTCGACGCACGGGACCGGGTGCACATTGTCGGCGGCGATCACGGCGGGTCTCGCCCAGGGGCGCCCGCTCGAGCGGGCGGTCGAAGACGCCCTCGATTTCGTGGCGCGCGCGATCGCGGCCGCGCCCGGACTGGGACGCGGCCGCGGACCGCTCAATCATTTCGTGCCGGGCCCGCCACGCCCGCCCAGCGAAGGTCTATGAACCGGCGCTGACTACGGGTTCCACCAGTAGGTGAACTTCACGAGGAAGATGTTGTCCGGCTTCGCCTGGGCCAGACGATGCAGCGAGTTGCCGAAGTTGAAGTCGCCGATGTTCTCGAAGTCCGAGCGCGATTGCGTCCACACCAGGAACATGGTGGAGCCCGGCAAATACTCCCACCGCAGCACGGCATTGCCGCGCAGCGACTTGAAGTTGAAGTCCGGGTCATACGGCGCTGCGGTCGAATCGAAGTCGAAGCTGCGCGGCCGTGCCAGGCGCCTGAACTGATCGTACTTCCCCGCCGAGATCAGGGGCTGGGCGTACAGCTGCAACGACACCTTCGGGCTGTAGGTCCAGTTCATGCGGATCCCCGCCGATAGCTCGGTCTGCCGCAGCCGCGCGAACACATAGCTCGTGTTGTAGGTATTGACCGCCGTCGTGTCGTTATAGATGGTCGTCACATACTGCACGGGCGTCGCCTCGTACGACAGCTGCGGGCTGACCGACACCGACACGCTCGAGGCCGGCAGCCACTGCACCATGGGTGCGACGTACCAGTTGCGGTCCTGGATCGACTGATAGGTGCCCGTCTGCAGCATGTACGTCCACGCTTTGCGGCTGTCGGAGTTGAAGCCGACGTCCACCTGATAGCCGGGCTTATTGAGGCTCAGCGGCCCGCCGCGCGTGCGGCGATCGTTCACGGTAGACGGGTTGTAGGCGAGGCTCCAATTGACGCCGTAGTAGTTCAAGAACTGGACATTCCCGAAGTGGAAGATCCCGGTCCAGGTGAGGTCGCCGTCCCAGTTCCAGTTGCCGAACACGGCGGCACCCAGCTCGGCCGAGCGGAACACCTTGCCCGGTTGATTCCAGTCGTGCCCCGCCCCGAAGTGGCTGTTGACGAGACCGGTCCGTCCCATGAACCCGAGGTCCGCGACGTCGAACCCCGGCGAGATGATGCCGATCGCCGAGTTCGAGAACCAGTCGCCCTTCTGCTTGTTGACGTAGAATCGGGCCGCCCAGCCGCGCAGCGCGGTCGCGTTGGAATCGACGTGCAGGTGACGCGCGTCGGGCCGCTGGAAGTAATGGTTGGGATTCTGCTGCAGCGACAACAATCGCAGCGAGTCGCCCTGCACCATCGTACCGCCCACCCAGCCGGTCACCACCCACGTCTTGCTCTTGTCGAGGAACGTCCAGCCGTCCACGCCGCCGGCGTAGGAATGGCTGTTCATCCCGTCGCGCAGCGAGGCGTCCTTGAAGGCGCGCCCGTCGGCGGTCGCCAGGAAGCCCAGGCCCTGGCGCCCTTCAGGGAATTCCTTCTGCGCCCGGAAGACGCCGTAAAACGCCTGCGGCTCGACTTCCTGCCGGAAGCGATTCGCGGACGTATCCACCTGCGCGAATTCCCGGTCGGTGAGCGCGCTCAGCGCGCCCACGTTCCAGCTGCTGCCGAGCTTCCCCGTCAACTTCATCGCCCCGAGGATGCTGGTCGCGCTCGGCATGTCCGCGAAGCTCGTCGCGGGGTCCGAGCCTTGCGGCACGCCGCCCTGCGGCGACCGCCCGATGCGTCGTGTGTAGAAGAATCGCGGCCCCGACCAGTTGAAGCCCCAGTAGTTCGTGGCGCCGCCCTGGCCGAAGTTGAAGATCGAGCTGCCTTCGATGAAGAAGGGCCGCTTTTCACTGAAGAACGTCTCGAAGTCGCTCAGATTCACGACCGCGGGATCGACTTCCACCTGGCCGAAGTCGGGGTTCGCGGTGCCCGTGAGCGTGAGGCCTGCGACGCCCGTCTTGAAGTCCACGCCCATTCCCGGAGTGAGGCGTGAGCCGTCGTTGAACGGATCGCCGGGGGCGTGGGGCGCGAACTCCGCTTTGCCGGTCGTGTACGGCATGACCTCCAGCCGTCGCGGCGGCGTGATGCGCTCGATGCCCATGAGGTCCGGGAAACGCGACACGAAACCGCTGGCGTTCTTCGGCCGATAGACCAGGAAATCACGCTCGTTCTTGCGCGCGATGCTGCGGCGGAAGTTCACGCCCCAGACATATTGCTCGGCCTTGTTGAAGCGCAGTTGGCTGTAAGGGATCCGGAATTCGGCGGTCCAGCCCAGCGAGTCACGACCCACCTTGGCGTCCCACACGCCGTCCCAGCTGTCGTCGTCCCAATCATCGTTTTCGAGCGTGCCGTCGCGCAACGTTCCCGCGGCGCTCGCCACGAACCAAAAGCCGCTGCGGCGGTCGTGGTAAGTGTCGAGATAGACCGTGAACTCGTCGGAGCTGGAGCCCTGGTCGCGCCGCGCCAGCCGCGCCACGATGGAATCGGGATGGGAGTCGTACATGCGGGCGGCCACGTAGAGCGCCGCGTCGTCGTAGGCAACCCACACCACCGTGCTCTCCGTGGGCGCCGCACCCTCGATCGGATCACGCTGCTGCAGGGTCGAGATGCGCTGCGCCGACGCCCAGATGGCGTCCGAAAGCATGCCGTCGATCGCAACCGGCTGTGTGATGCGCATCGCCTGGACGTGGGCCACGGCAAGAGCGGGATCGCTGCGGCGTCGCGCCACGGCTGGTGTGTCGGCGGGCTGGGTGGTCAGGGCAGCAGCGAAGCCGGCCAGCAGGGCAAGCGTCATGATGTCCTCGGTAACGGTCGTCGGGTGGGGCCACTCACGGCGACGGCGCCCGAGTTGCGACCCAAGGTTTACTGCTCCTTAGGACAACCGGCAGCTTCAAATGGTTGCAACTGCAACGTCAGGAAAGCGTGGGTGGGAGACCTATGCCGGGATGCGGCGCACCAGCCCCTTGATGAGCGAGCCCAGCTGCCCCGCCACGCGGGCGCCCATCTCGAGCACTTCCGTGTGATCGAGCGGCGCGCCCAGGCCGGCGGCGGCATTGGTGATGATGGAAAACCCCACGCAGCGCACGCCCCGGGCCCGCGCGGCGATCACCTCGGGCACGGTCGACATCCCGACGGCGTCGACGCCGAGGCGCTGCAGCATGCGGATCTCGGCCGGCGTCTCGTAGGACGGACCGAGCAGCGCGCAGTAGACCCCTTCCTCGAGCGCGATGCCCTGCTCGCGGGCCGCGGTCTTGGCGAGCCCGCGCAGCTCCGCGTCGTACGGTTCCGTCATGTCGGGGAAACGCTGTTCGCCCGCCAGCGCGAGGCCCACGAGCGGGTTCAGGCCCGTCAGGTTGATGTGATCGGTGATGAGCATCAGCGCGGGCGGCCGCAGATTCTGACGCACGCCGCCCGCGGCATTCGTCACCACGAGCGAGCCCACTCCCAGCTGCGCGAAGACGCGCACCGGGAGCGCCGCGGTCGTGGGACCGTGCCCCTCATATAGATGAAAGCGGCCGCTCTGCACGAGCACGGGAACGCCGTCGAGCGCTCCCGCCACCAGCTCGCCCTTGTGCCCCACGACACCAGGTTGGGGAAACCCCGGGATGTCGGCGTACGCGATGCGCACGGCGTCCTGCACTTCCTCGCCGAGGAATCCCAGGCCTGATCCCAACACGATCGCCACGCGCGGCCGGCGCTTTCCGAGCCGGCGCGCCACCGCGTCGGCCGCGGCGCGGATGTCTGCTTCGCGCGCGGCGGGCGTCTCCGTCACAACAGCATGCCCGCTAGCGTGGCCGAGAGGAAGTTGGCGAGCGTGCCGGCGATCATCGCGCGGAAGCCGAGCTTGGCGAGGTCGTGCTTGCGATTGGGCGCGAGCGCGCCGATGCCGCCGATCTGGATGCCCAC
>WNGO01000060.1_pt1 | contig 62790 bp, 71 predicted proteins | sample 5400511 | NCBI WGS metagenome assembly WNGO01 (sample SAMN13153380, study PRJNA577476) | soil metagenome | isolation source: 20 cm soil or saprolite under Garry oak tree replicate 2 | place: USA:California | collected 2016-06-15 | reverse complement strand
GCTGCTGCGCGGCGTCGAAAAGGCGGATGTGGAGCGCGGGATGGTGCTGGCGAAGCCGGGCAGCATCACGCCGCACACGCAGTTTGAGGCCGAAGTGTACGTGCTGACCAAGGAAGAGGGCGGGCGGCATACGCCGTTTTTCAAGGGGTACCGGCCGCAGTTTTATCTCCGCACGACGGATGTGACGGGGACGGTGGAGCTGCCGGCGGGGGTGGCGGTGGTGATGCCGGGGGACAACACGAAGATGACGATCGAGCTGATCACGCCGATCGCGATGGAAGATCAGCTGCGGTTTGCGATCCGCGAAGGCGGCCGGACGGTGGGCGCCGGCGTGGTCACGAAAATTTTGAAGTAAGGGACGGACCGTGGCGCGCGAGAACATCATCATGGAATGCACGGTGTGTAAGAGCCGGAACTACTTCAGCACGAAGAACCGGCGCAAGCACCCCGAGCGGGCGGAGTGGAAAAAGTTCTGCCCGCGGTGCAACAAGCAGCAGGCGCACAAGGAATCGAAGTAGGTGTCCACCGAAGCAATGGCGGGCCCCGGGCGGCGCAATGTGGCGCTGCGCTTCGTGGATTTCCTGCGCGACGTGCGCGCGGAAATGCGCAAAGTCACGTGGCCCACGCTGGACGAGCTGCGCAAGGCGACGGTCGTGATCATCGGGTTCGTCAGCTTCCTGGGGATCATGATCGGCCTGCTGGACAGCGTCCTGCAGTTCGTGCTGGTGACCGCCATCGCGAAGTGGTTCTGATGTCCGAGCACCGTTGGTATGCGATTCAGACGACCGCCGGCCACGAGAACAAAGTGCGGTCGTTGATCGGGCGGCGCATCAAGGACGACACGCGCCCCGACGAGGAGAAGCCGATCCGGCAGGCGCTGGTCCCCACCCAGGAAGTGGTGGAGATCAAGAACGGCAAGAAGGTGAACGTGGAGCGCAAGATCTATCCCGGCTACGTGCTCGTGGAGATGGTCTTGAATCAGGAAACGATCCACGTCATCAACTCGATCCAGGGCGTGATCAAGTTCGTGGGCACGGGCCGGTTGCCGATGCCGTTGCGCCCGGACGAGGTGAACCGCTTGCTGGGCATCGAAGCCGCCGTGCCGGAAGAGGAGCCGACCGAGGCGATTCCGTTCCTCATCGGGCAGGTGGTGGAGATCACAGAAGGGCCGTTTTCGGATTTCAGCGGCACGGTGGAAGAAGTCATTCCGGACAAGGGCAAGGTCCGGGTCTCGGTCTCGCTGTTCGGGCGGCCGACGTCGGTGGAGCTGGATTACTTGCAGCTGAAAGCGCACTAGCAGCTAGTCGCTAGTCCCTCGACCACGGGGAGTCCAGTGGGAGCCCGCGAGACGGGCGCGAGACGAGGAGCACATGGCCAAACCGATTACCGCAGTGGTGAAGTTGCAAGTCCCCGCCGGGCAGGCTACGCCTGCCCCGCCGGTCGGTACCGCGCTCGGACCCCATGGTATCAACATCATGGATTTCGTGAAGCAGTTCAACGCGAAGACCGGCAAAGAGATGGGGATGATCACCCCGGTCGAAGTGACGATCTTCAAGGACCGGACGTTCACCTTCATCACCAAGACGCCGCCCGCCGCGGTCCTCCTGAAGAAGGAAGCGGGCGTCGAGAAGGGCTCGGCCACCTCCAACCGCCAGAAGGTGGGGAAGGTGACGCGCGCGCAGGTCAAGAAGATCGCCGAGATCAAGATGCCGGACCTGAACGCCACGTCGCTCGAAGCGGCGATGAAAATGGTGGCGGGCACGGCCCGCTCCATGGGGCTGGAGGTGGTGGACTGATGCGCGCGCACGGCAAGCAGTACCGCGCGGCGGTCGGCACACTCGAGCCCAAGAAGCTGTACACGGCGCGCGAAGCGGTGGATCGCGTGAAGGCCGCGGCGTTCGCCAAGTTCGACGAGTCGATCGACGTGGCCGTGCGGCTCGGCGTCGATCCCAAGCACGCCGACCAGGTGGTGCGCGGCACCGTCTCGCTGCCGCACGGCACCGGCAAGACGGTGCGCGTGCTGGCGATCGCGGCGGGCGACAAGGCCAAGGAAGCGGAAGCGGCAGGCGCCGATTTCGTGGGCGTCGAGTACATCCAGAAGATCAAGGAGGGCTGGCTCGACACCGACGTGATTGTGGCGACGCCGGACTTGATGGGCCAGCTCGCGCCGCTGGGCAAGATCCTCGGGCCGCGGGGCCTGATGCCCAATCCCAAGGCGGGCACCGTCTCGATGGACGTGGGACGGGCCGTGAAGGAGCTGAAGGCGGGCAAGATCGAGTTCCGCGTGGACAAGAGCGGCATCGTGCACGCCGCCGTAGGCAAGAAATCGTTCGCCCCGGATGCGCTGGCGGAGAACCTCCAGCACTTCATCGATGCGATCGTCCGGGCGAGGCCCGCGGCGGCCAAGGGCCACTACATCCGGTCCATCACGGTCTCGAGCACCATGGGACCGGGTGTGCCGCTCGACCCGGCGGTGTACGCATGATCCGCACCAAGGAGCAGAAACAGGAAAGCGTGACGGCGCTGGCGACCAAGCTGAAGCGCTCGCCCACCATCTACGTGACGGATTTCACCGGGCTCAACGTCGCCCGCCTCACGGATCTGCGGCGCAAGCTGCGGGCCGCGGGCGTCGAGTACCTGGTGGTGAAGAACACGCTGGCGCTGCGCGCGTTCGGCGAAGCGCAGGTGAGCGGGCTGGACGCGCACCTCGCGGGGCCGACGGCCCTGGTGCTGGCGGGCGCCGATCCCGTGGCCGCGGCGAAGGTCCTGTCGGACTTCGCCCGGGAGCACGAGAAGCCCGCGATCAAGATCGGACTGGTGGACGGCAAGGCGGTGACGCCGGAGCAGGTGAAGCGGCTGGCGCTGCTGCCGTCCAAGCCGGAGCTGCTGGCCCAGCTGGGCGGCGCGCTGCAGGCGCCGCTGGCCGGCTTCGTCGGCGCATTGAACGGATTACTGGTGATGTGGGTGGGTGCCCTCGAGGCGCTCAAGACCAAGCGGGCCTCGGGCGCCGCTTCTTAAGGAGAGCACACATGGCGACGCAAACGATGAGCAAGGACGATATCCTCGAAGCCATCGGCAACATGTCGGTGACCGACCTGGCCGAGTTGATCGAGGCGTTCAAGGAGAAGTTCGGCGTGACCATCACCGCCCCGGCGGCGGCAGCGCCCGCGGCGGGTGCCGCGGCTGCGGCGCCGGCGGCTGAAGAGAAGACGGAGTTCACCGTCGTGCTCAAGGACGGCGGCGAGAAGAAGATTCAGGTCATCAAGGAAGTCCGGTCCCTGACGAGCCTGGGCCTGAAGGAGGCCAAGGACCTCGTGGAGGCCGGCGGGGTGATTAAAGAAGGCGTGTCCAAACAAGAAGCCGAAGAAGCCAAAAAGAAGCTCGAAGCGCAGGGCGCGGTCGTCGAGCTGAAGTAAGCCCGGGCGAACACACCCGCGGCCATAGGGGCCACGGGCGTCGACCTCGGCTCACTTCGGTTCACGACATGCGCGCATTTGCCAGACTTCTGCTCGTTATTTCGAGCCCCCAGCGTCGCCCCCGGCCCGCCGTCCGGCGGGGGGCGCGGGGGCCTTTTGCGCCGTTCCCAAAGGACTGACGGATGACCCAGACGCTCCCGGTATTGTCGTTCGCAAAGTTGGAGACGGGGATGCCGATGCCGCATCTCCTCGACATCCAGACGCGCGCGTTCGCGTCGCTGCTGCAACCCGACGGCAAGGGCGCCGAGCGCTCCGACGTGGGGTTGGAGCGCGTGTTCAAGGATGTCTTCCCGATCGCCGATGTAAACGGGAATTACTCGCTCGAGTTCGTGAAGTACGCGCTCGGGGAGCCGAAGTACACGGTCGAAGAGTGCATCGAGCGCGACATGACGTACTCCGTCCCGCTCAAGGCGACGTTGCAGCTCGTGGTGATGGAAGAGGTGGGCGAGACGGTCAAGACCAAGCGCCCCAAGAACATCATCGAGAAGGAAGTCTATCTCGGCGAGCTGCCGATTCTCACGCCGCTGGGCACGTTCGTCATCAACGGCGCCGAGCGCGTCATCGTGTCGCAGCTGCACCGCTCGCCCGGCGTCGTGTTCGAGGAGAGCACGCACCCCAACGGCCAGCGCCTGTTCTCGGCGCGCATCATCCCGTTCCGCGGCTCGTGGGTCGAGTTCACGATCGACATCCACGACGTCGTCTACGTGCACATCGACAAGAAGAAGAAGTTCCCGGCGACCGCGCTGCTGCGCGCGTTCGGCTACGGCACCAACGCCGAGATCCTGAAGCTGTTCTACGCCCTGAAGGAGCTCGACATCACGGGCAAGCTCGAGGGCCGCGCGCAGAAGCGCGAGGTGCTCGGCACCCTGCTGGCGCAGGACGTGCCCGATCCGGAGAACAAGAAGGGCGAGCCGCTCGGCAGGATCGGCGACGAGCTGACGCTCGAGAAGTTCAACACGTTCCGGCGTGCGGGCATCAGCCGCGTGAAGGTGTTCGCGGGCTACACCGCGCTCGACCTGCGCGACGACGCCCAGCCGACCACCACGCGCGAGCGCGAGCAGAAGTACATCCTCGCCTTCGACGTGGCGGACCCGGAGACCGGTGAGGTGATCGCCGAGGGCGGGCGCGAGCTGTCGGACACGCTGCGCAAGCGGCTGATCAAGGCCACGGTGACCAAGGTGGACGTGCTGCTGCCCGCGGGCCGCAGCGAGTCGCCGCTGATCAAGAACACGCTGGTCAAGGACCCGACGCACTCGGAGCAGGAGGCGCTGGAGCAGATCTATACGCTGCTGCGGCCCGGCGAGGCGCCGAATATCGAGACGGCGCGCCAGGCGCTGGAGCGGCTGTTCTTCCACCCCAAGCGTTACGACCTGGGGCGGGTGGGCCGCTACAAGATCAACCAGCGGCTCAAGGTGGGCGTCGCCAAGGACCACACGGTCCTGACCGAAGACGACTTCATCGCGATCATCCGGTACCTGATCGAGCTGCGCGAAGGCCGCGGCTACACCGACGACATCGACCACCTCGGCAACCGCCGGGTGCGCTCGGTCGGCGAGCTGATCGCCAACCAGTTCTCGGTGGGCCTGTCGCGCATGGCGCGGCTCATCAAGGAACGGATGAGCATCAACAACGATCCCGAGCGAATCACGCTCGACGATCTCGTCAATGCGCGCACCGTGAGCGCCGTCATCCAGGCGTTCTTCGGCAGCTCGCAGCTGTCGCAGTTCATGGATCAGACGAACCCGCTGGCCGAGCTGACGCACAAGCGGCGCCTCTCGGCGCTCGGCCCGGGCGGGCTCACGCGCGAGCGCGCCGGCTTCGAAGTGCGCGACGTGCACTACAGCCAGTACGGCCGCATGTGCCCGATCGAGACGCCGGAAGGCCCGAACATCGGGCTGATCACGAGCCTGTCCTGCTATGCCCGCGTCAACGATCTGGGCTTCATCGAAACGCCCTACCGCGTGGTGAAGGATGGGAAGGTGACCGACGAGACGCGCTGGCTGTCGGCCTCCGAGGAAGAGGACTACGCGGTGGCGCAGGCCAACGCGCACCTCACGCCCGACGGCCGCTTCGCCGACGAGCTGGTGTTGTGCCGCAAGCGGGACGACTACCCGCTGCTGCCGCCCAACAAGATCGATTTCATGGACGTGGCGCCGGAGCAGCTCGTGTCCATCGCCGCCGCCCTGATTCCGTTCCTCGAGCACGACGACGCGAACCGCGCGCTCATGGGCTCGAACATGCAGCGGCAGTCGGTGCCGCTCCTCTTCCCGCAGGCGCCGCTCGTGGGTACCGGGCTCGAGGAGAAAGTCGCGCGGGACTCCGGAGCCGTCGTGATCGCCCGCCGCGGCGGCGTGGTCACGCGCGTCACAGCCGATGAGATCATCATCGATTCCGGCGACGAGGACGCGCCCGGGAACAGCGACCATCCGCTGGCGCGGCTCAAGCAACACGACCGCTTCCGCCTGAAGAAGTTCTGGCGGACGAACCAGGACACCGCCATCAACCAGCGGCCGCTCGTGCACATGGGCCAGAAGGTGAAGGCGGGCCAGATCGTCGCGGACGGCGCGGGAACGGAGCGCGGCGATCTCGCGCTCGGCGCCAACGTCACGGTGGCGTTCATGCCGTGGTACGGTCACAACTTCGAAGACGCGATCGTGCTGTCCGAGCGCCTCGTGAAGGACGACGTCTATTCGTCGATTCACATCCAGGAGCTCGAGCTGCACGTGCGCGACACCAAGCGCGGCCGCGAGGAGATCACGCGGGAAATCCCGAACGTCGCCGAGGAGTCGCTGGTGGACCTCGACGAGCGCGGGATCGTGCGCATCGGCGCCCACGTAAAGGCGGGCGACATTCTCGTCGGCAAGATCACGCCGAAGGGCGAAACGGAGCTGTCTCCCGAGGAGAAGCTGCTCACCGCGATCTTCGGCGAGAAGGCGAAAGACGTGAAGGATTCATCGTTGAAGGTGCCGCCGGGGATGGAAGGCGTCGTCATCGACGTGAAGATTTTCTCACGCATCGAAGATCAGGTCGTCGAGAAGGACCGTGGCGAGCGCATCGGCGACGTGCGCCGGCTCGAGACGGAAGAGAAGGCGCGCATCTCGGAGGCCGTGTTCACCGAGGTGGTCGAGTTGCTCGCCAACCAGGAAGTCGGCTTGATGCTGAAGGCGGGCACGGTCGAGGAATACCTGCCGGCCGGTACCAAGCTTTCCCGGCAGCAGCTCGGCGAGATCAATTTCGCCGATGTCGACCTGAAGACGCTGCGCGTCGCGAATAAGTCGGTGAACGAGAAGGTCCGTGCCGTGCTCGACGCCGCCGGCGCGGAGCGCGCCAAGATCGAGGAGAAATCGGAGGATCAGATCGACAAGATCCTCCAGCCCGACGAGCTGCCGCCGGGCGTGATCCAGCTGGTCAAGGTCTACGTCGCCGAGAAGCGCAAGATCTCGGTCGGCGACAAGATGGCCGGCCGGCACGGCAACAAGGGCATCATCGCGCGGATCGTTCCGGAGGAGGACATGCCGTTCCTCCCCAACGGGACGCCGGTGGACATCGTGCTGAATCCGCTCGGCGTGCCGAGCCGCATGAACGTGGGCCAGATCCTGGAGACGCATCTGGGCTGGGCGGCGAACCTGCTGGGCTTCGACGCCAAGACGCCCGTCTTCCAGGGCGCCAACGAAACCGAGATCGGCGTGCTGCTGCGGCTGGCCGGCCTGACCTGGGCCGCGGACAGCCTGCGCCTGGACGTCCGGCCCCCGGCGCTCGACTCCGAGCGCGTGCTGCGGATCGTGTCCGATCTACAGCGGCTGCCAGCCACGAACGGCGATCGTCCCGATATCGGGACGGCCGGTGTGGCGCTGCTCGGCGGGCGTAGCGTATCCGCCGAGACGCGGGAGCTGCACCACCAGATGGTGGACTTCCTGAAGTTCGCCGGCAAGGAGCTGGCGGAGCGCGAGCTGGCCCAGCGCCGGATCGAGCAGGAAGTGCACGCGGCGAAACTCGAGGCGGCGGAGGCGAGCAACCTCTCGGCCGCGGAGAAGGCCGCGCTCAAGGCGGGAGCCAAGGAAATCGAGAAGGGCCTGGCCAAGGACAAGCCGGCGGAGGTGCTCGAAGCGACGGGGCGGCCCGCCCTCGCGGCGCTGTTTGGCGCGAAGTCCGAGGCCGATGTCGATGCCGCGGCGGACGAACTGCTGGCGGCCGCCGGGTTGTCGCCCGTCGGCAAGTGCCGGCTGCGTGACGGTCGCACCGGCGAGCTGTTCGAGTCCGAGGTGACGGTCGGCTCGATCTACATGATGAAGCTGTCGCACCTCGTGGACGACAAGATCCACGCCCGGTCCATCGGGCCGTATTCGCTGGTCACGCAGCAACCGCTCGCCGGCAAGGCGCAGTTCGGCGGCCAACGGTTCGGCGAGATGGAAGTGTGGGCGCTCGAAGCGTACGGCGCCGCGCACACGCTGCAGGAGATTCTGACGGTCAAGTCGGACGACGTGAACGGCCGCAGCCGTGTCTACGAGGCGATCGTGAAGGGGCAGAACCTGCCGAAGCCCGGGATTCCGGAGTCCTTCAACGTGCTGGTGAAGGAGCTCCAGGCCCTGGGATTGAAGGTGACACTCGGCACGACTGAAGACGTGGAGGAATAAGTGATCGACTTCCGTAGCGGCCACGAGCCCAAGAGCTCGAGCTTCGACTATATCCAGATCCGGATCGCCTCCCCCGAGGAGATCCGCGGCCCCAAGGACTCCAAGGAGCGCGAGCGCCTGGAGCTGCAGGGCCAGCGCACCTGGTGGTCCTGGGGCGAGGTGACCAAGCCCGAGACCATCAACTACCGCTCCTTCAAGCCGGAACGGGATGGGCTCTTCTGCGAGCGCATCTTCGGGCCGGTGAAGGACTGGGAGTGTCATTGCGGGAAGTACAAGCGGATCCGCTATCGCGGCGTGATCTGCGATCGCTGCGGCGTCGAGGTGACGCTGTCGAAGGTGCGGCGCGAGCGCATGGGCCACATCGAGCTCGCGGTGCCGGTCGCGCACATCTGGTTCTTCAAGACGCTGCCGTCGCCGATGGGCAACCTGCTCGACATGACGCTGCGCGACCTCGAGCGCGTGATCTATTACACGAACTATGTCGTCATCGAGCCGGGCGAGCAGGAAGTGCAGGAGCGGGAGCTGCTGGACGAAGACCGCTTCCTCGAGCTGCGCACCAAGGCCAAGACCGAAGGCGACACGGCGTTCCGGGCCGACATCGGGTCGCCCGCGATCCGCTCGCTGCTCGAGCGCATCAACGTGGACAAGCTCGCCGACGAGCTGCGCGATACGGTCGCGAACGAGACGAGCCAGCACCGCAAGAAGCAGATGCTCAAGCGGCTCAAGATCGTGGATGCGATGCGCAACTCCGGTAATGCCGGCGAGCAGCGCAACGATCCGCGCTGGATGATTCTCGATGTCGTCCCCGTGATTCCGCCCGACTTGCGGCCGCTCGTGCCACTCGACGGCGGGCGCTTCGCCACGTCGGACTTGAACGATCTGTACCGGCGCGTGATCAACCGCAACAACCGGCTGCAGAAGCTGATCCTGCACCGGGCGCCGGAGGTCATTCTCCGCAACGAGAAGCGCATGTTGCAGGAGGCGGTGGACGCGCTGTTCGACAACGGCCGCCGCTCCAAGGCGATCCGCGGTCGCGGCAAGCGTCCACTCAAGTCGCTGTCCGACATGCTCAAGGGCAAGCAGGGCCGGTTCCGCCAGAACCTGCTCGGCAAGCGCGTGGACTACTCGGGCCGCTCGGTGATCGTCGTGGGCCCGGAGTTGAAGTTGCACCAGTGCGGCCTGCCCAAGGCGATGGCGGTCGAATTGTTCAAGCCTTTCATCATCCACAAGCTGGTGGAGAAGGGCATTGCCGAGACGGTGAAACGGGCGAAGAAGATCGTGGAGAAGGAGTCGCCGGAAGTGTGCGAGATCCTCGAGGAGATCATCGAGGACCATCCGGTGCTCCTGAACCGCGCGCCCACCTTGCACCGCCTTGGTATTCAGGCGTTCGAGCCGGTGCTCGTCGAGGGCAAGGCGATCCGGATTCACCCGCTCGTGTGCGCGGCGTTCAACGCCGACTTCGACGGCGACCAGATGGCCGTGCACGTGCCGCTCTCGTTCGAGGCGCAGCTCGAATCACGGCTGCTGATGATTTCGTCCAACAACATCCTCAAGCCGTCCGACGGCCGGCCGGTGGCGGAGCCCAGCCAGGACATGGTGCTGGGATGTCACTTCCTCACCAAGGAGCCGGCGGATTTCGAGGGGCGTCTCAAGACCGCGCCGCGTATCGGCTCGATGGCGGAGCTGGAGATGGGGCTGGCCGTGAAGCGGCTCGACTTCCACTCGCCCGTGCAGATGTGGCACGAGCGCCCGGACCTGCCCGGCAGCTGGGTCGCGACGACGGCCGGCCGCGTGATCTTCAACAGCATCGTCCCGGTGGGATTGCTGCGCGAGCTCGGCTTCCAGAACAAGGTGATGCGGAAGAAGGATCTGTCCGAGCTGGTGTTCGAGAGCTACCGCCGCGCGGGGCTGTCCTCGACGGTGCAGTTTCTCGATCAGCTGAAGGAGTTCGGCTTTCGCTACGCGACCATCGGCGGCGTCTCGATCGGCGTGGCCGACCTCGAGATTCCGACCGAGAAGTCGCCGCTGCTGCACGATGCGGAAGCGCGCGTCGAGCGGTTCCAGCGCGCGTACGCCACCGGCCAGATCACCTTCGGCGAGCGCTACAACAAGGTGATCGACGCCTGGACGCACGCGAACAACGACATCGCCGAGGCGATGGTCGGCACGATGAAGAAGTCCAAGGGCGGCTTCAACCCGGTGTTCATGATGTTCGATTCCGGCAGCCGCGGCTCACGCGATCAGATCCGGCAGCTCGCCGGCATGCGCGGGCTGATGGCGAAGCCGCAGAAGAAGCTCACGGGCGGCATCGGCGAAATCATCGAGAGCCCGATCAAATCGAACTTCCGCGAGGGGCTGTCGGTGCTCGAGTACTTCATCTCGACGCACGGCGCGCGGAAGGGTCTCGCCGACACCGCGCTCAAGACGGCGGACGCCGGCTATCTGACGCGCCGGTTGGTCGACGTCGCTCAAGATGTGACGATTACGGAAGAAGATTGCGGGACGATCCTCGGCCTCGAGATGTCGGCGCTGAAGGAAGGCGAGGACATCATCGAGCCGCTGCGCGAGCGCATCGTCGGCTGCGTGGCGCTCGAAGAGGTGATGGATCCACACGAGCTCGATGAAGACGGCCGCCCCAAGGTGTTGGTCGAGGCAGGCAAGCTCGTCATCGAGGAGACGTCGCAGGCCATCGAGGATGCGGGGATCGAGACGGTGAAGATCCGCTCGGTGCTGACGTGCGAAGCGAAGCGCGGCGTGTGCCGGATGTGCTACGGCCGGAACCTCGCGACGATGGACATGGTGGACCTCGGCGAAGCGGTCGGCATTCTAGCCGCGCAGTCGATCGGCGAGCCGGGCACGCAGCTGACCCTGCGGACCTTCCACATCGGCGGCACGGCGGCACGCATCGCCGAACAGACGGTGCGGAAGACCAAGGTCGAGGGCGTGGTCGAGCACGGCGACCGGCTGACGTACGTCGAGACGCCGGAAGGCCAGAAGGTGGTCACGAGCTACGAGGGCGAGCTGATCCTCAAAGCCGCGGCCCATGGCGGAAGCGGCGGGCGCGTCACGGCGGCGCAGAAGCTGGCGGTGCACTCGCGCTTCCAGGTGCCGCTCGGCGCGACGCTGATGGTCGAGGACGGCCAGCAGATCGCGAAAGACGGCGTCCTGTTCACGTGGGATCCGTACACCAACCCGATCATGACCGACGTGGCGGGGCTCGTACGGTTCGTGGACATCGTCGACGACGAGACGGTGCGCGAGGAGCTGGACGAAATCACCGGCCGGCGCCAGCGCGTGATCATCGAAGACCGGGAGAAGAAGCTCCATCCGCACATCGAGGTCGTCCAGAAGAAGGGCGACAAAGAGAAGCGGCTCCGCGACTTCGTCATTCCGGAAGGCGCGCAGCTCACGGTCGAGGACGGCCAGGAGGTCTACGCCGGGCAGGTGCTCGCCAAGGTGTCGCGCGAGGCGTACAAGACGCGCGACATCACGGGCGGCCTGCCGCGCGTCGCCGAGCTGTTCGAGGCGCGCCGGCCGAAGGACCCGGCCACGATTTCCGAAGTGGACGGCGTCGTCCGGTTCGGGGAGATCAAGCGGGGCAAGCGCGAGATCTGGGTGCATCCGGAGGAGGGCGAGGCGCAGCTGTACGAGGTGCCCGCCGGGAAGCACTTGCGCGTGCACGAGGGCGACCGCGTGCGCGCCGGCGACCGCCTCACCGAAGGCCCGGTGAACCCGCACGACATTCTGCGGATCAAGGGCCCGCGCGCCGTGTAGGAGTATCTGTTGAATGAAGTGCAGGAGGTGTACCGGCTGCAGGGCGTGAAGATCAACGACAAGCACATCGGCGTGATCGTGCGCCAGATGCTGCAGAAGGTCAAAGTCGTGGAGCCGGGCGACACCGAGTTCCTGGAAGGCGAGAACGTGGACAAGCTCGTGTTCAGCGAGATCAACGAGCGCGCGGTGAAGAAGGGCGGCAAGCCTTCCACCCGCGAGCCGCTGCTGCTCGGCATCACGAAGGCGAGCTTGACGACGCAGTCGTTTATTTCCGCGGCGTCGTTCCAGGAAACCACCCGCGTGCTGACCGATGCGGCGATCCGCGGGGCCAAGGATGATCTGCTCGGGTTAAAGGAGAACATCATCATCGGGCACTTGATCCCGGCGGGTACCGGCATCTACCGGTATCACGACATCGAGATCGAGCCGCCGGAGGGCTTCACGCCTCCGACGCCGCCGCTCGAAGCGGCCTTGCCTGGGGCGGGGCCTGCGCCGAGTCCGTTCCCGGAGGAAGTCGAAGCGGCGGAGTAGTCGAAGACTTGACCTAAGTGGGTATTCCCGCTTGATTTCGCGGGCTTATCCGGGACTTTTTGGCAAAACGCAGCGAGGGGTATGCCGACTATCAATCAGCTCGTCCGGCGCGGCCGCCGCGACGTGGAGAAGAAGGAAAAAGCGCCGCACCTGCGTGGCAATCCGCAAAAGCGGGGCGTGTGCACGCGCGTCTATACCACGACGCCGAAGAAGCCGAACTCCGCGCTGCGCAAAGTCGCCCGCGTTCGCCTGACGAATGGGTTCGAAGTGACGGCCTACATCCCCGGTGAAGGGCATAACCTGCAGGAGCACTCGATCGTGATGATTCGCGGCGGCCGCGTGAAGGATCTGCCGGGCGTCCGCTATCACATTATCCGCGGCACGCTCGACGCCGCGGGCGTAAATGAGCGCAAGCAGTCGCGCTCCAAGTATGGCGCGAAGCGTCCCAAGGAGGCCGGGAAGTGAGCCGTCGCAAATCCGCGATCAAGCGGCCGGTGCCGCCGGATCCGCGCTACGATAGCCAGACGGTGTCGAAGTTCTTGAACAACCTGATGGTGTGCGGCAAGAAGTCATTGTCGGAGCGGATTTTCTATCAGGCGATGGACATGATCGAGCAGCGCACGGGGCAGCCCGGTGTGAACGTGTTCAAGCAGGCGCTGTCGAACGTGAAGCCGGCGCTGGAAGTGAAGTCCCGGCGGGTGGGCGGCGCGACGTATCAGGTGCCCGTCGAGGTGCGCCCCGAGCGGCGCACCGCGCTGGGGATGCGCTGGATTATCCAGTACAGCCGCGCGCGCAAAGAGAAGACGATGGCCGAGCGCCTCGCGGCGGAGCTGATTCTGGCGTCGAAGGGCGAAGGCGAGACCATAAAGAAGAAGGAAGACACGCACCGGATGGCGGAGGCGAACCGCGCCTTCGCGCATTACCGGTGGTAAACGCCTAAACAAACAATCTCGGGACCCTGATCTAAGGGATCCTGCACCGGAGGCCCCGGATGGGGGCCCGGTGACAGCGGAGCGAGACCGGCCCACTCGATGGGCGTCCTGGTCGCCCCGCGTTTTTGCTGAATAAATAAAGGAAAGCGATGCCCAGACAGACGCCGCTCGACAAGATTCGGAATATCGGCATCATGGCCCACATCGATGCCGGGAAAACGACTACGACCGAGCGTATCCTCTATTACACCGGCCGCACCTACAAGCTGGGTGAGGTGCACGAAGGTACGGCCACGATGGACTGGATGGAGCAGGAGCAGGAGCGTGGCATCACGATCACGTCCGCTGCGACGACCGCATTCTGGACCCGCCTCAATCAGCAGTACCGCATCAACATCATCGACACCCCGGGACACGTGGACTTCACCGTCGAAGTGGAGCGCAGCCTGCGCGTGCTCGACGGCGCCGTCACGGTGCTCGACGCGGTCGGCGGCGTCGAGCCGCAGACCGAGACGGTGTGGCGCCAGGCGGACCGCTACGGCGTGCCGCGGATCATCTTCGTCAACAAGATGGACCGCGTCGGCGCCGACTTCGACATGTGCCTCAAGATGGTGCGCGATCGGCTCGGCACGAAGGCCGTGCCGATCCAGCTGCCGCTGGGCTCGGGCGAGCTGTTCACGGGGCTCATCGACCTCGTGCGCGAGATCGAGATCGTCTATGACGACGAAACGATGGGCAAGAAGTACGTCGAAGGTCCGATCCCCGAGGCGCTCAAGGAACGCGTCGCGCAGCTGCGACACGAAATGATCGAAGCCTGCGTCGAATCGGACGACGCCATTCTGCACAAGTATCTCGAAGACCACACGTTGACGCAGGAAGAGATCCGCACCGTCATCCGCAAAGCCACCGTCACCGGCACCGTCGTCCCCGTGATCTGTGGGGCCGCCTTCAAGAACAAGGGCGTCCAGGCGCTGCTCGACGCGGTCGTCGACTATCTGCCGTCGCCGGTGGATATCCCGCCGATCAAGGGGCATCTGCCGCATCACGACGCGACGCATGCCGAGCGGCCGGCGGCGGACGACGCGCCGTTCGCCGCGCTCGCGTTCAAGATCATGACGGATCCGTACGTCGGGAAACTGACGTTCTTCCGCGTGTACTCGGGCGTGCTCGGCGCGGGCTCGTACGTCTACAACAGCACCAAGGACCGCAAAGAGCGCATCGGCCGGCTGCTGCAGATGCACGCCAACAAGCGCGAAGAGATCGAAGAGGTGCGCGCCGGCGACATCGCCGCCGCGATCGGGCTGAAGGACACGCGCACCGGCGATACGCTGTGCGACGAGGCGCACCCCATCATTCTCGAGGCGATGCGCTTCCCGAACCCCGTCATCTCCGTCGCCATCGAGCCGAAGACCAAGGCGGACCAGGACAAGCTGGGCGTCGCGCTGGCGAAGCTGTCCGAGGAAGATCCGACGTTCCGCGTGCACACCGATGCCGAGACCGCCCAGACGATCATCAGCGGCATGGGCGAGCTGCACCTCGAGATCATCGTCGAGCGCATGCGGCGGGAATTCAAGGTCGATGCGAACGTGGGCCGCCCGCAGGTGGCGTACCGCGAAACGGTGCGCAAGCGCGTCGAGTACATCGAGGGCAAGTTCATCCGCCAGTCCGGCGGCCGCGGCCAGTACGGGCACGTCGTGATTCATCTGGAGCCGGGGGAAGCCGGCACCGGGTTCGTGTTCGAGGACAACATCGTCGGGGGCTCGATCCCGAAGGAATACATCGGCCCGGTCGAGCAGGGCGTCAAAGAGGCGCTGGAAAACGGCGTCCTCGCCGGCTATCCGATGGTGGATGTGAAGGTGGAGCTGGTGGACGGCTCGTTCCACGACGTCGACTCGAGTGAAATGGCCTTCAAGATCGCGGGCTCGATGGCGGTCAAGGAAGCCGCGCGCCAGGCGCATCCGATTCTGCTCGAGCCGATCATGGACGTCGAAGTCGTGACGCCCTCGGACTACATGGGCGACGTCATCGGCGACCTGTCGGCGCGGCGCGGCAAGATCGGCGGCATGACGCAGCGCGCCGACGCGCACATCGTCGCGGCCAGCGTCCCGCTGTCCGAGATGTTCGGCTATTCCACGACGCTGCGGTCGATGAGCCAGGGGCGTGCGGTTTACAGCATGGAATTCAGCCACTATCAGGAAGTACCGAAAGCCAAGGCCGAAGAAATCGTTTCGAAAGTGAAAGGCTAAAGCAATGGCAAAGGCAAAATTCGAGCGGAACAAGCCGCACGTGAACGTGGGAACGATTGGCCACGTGGACCACGGCAAGACGACGCTGACGGCGGCGCTGACGAAGGTCTCGGCCGACAAGGGGCTGGGCACCTACGTGAGCTACGATCAGGTGGCGAAGGCGTCGGAGTCGCAGGGACGGCGCGACGCGACCAAGATCCTCACGATCGCGACGAGCCACGTGGAGTACTCCACGGCGCAGCGTCACTATGCACACGTCGACTGCCCGGGCCACGCCGACTACGTGAAGAACATGATCACGGGCGCGGCGCAGATGGACGGGGCGATCCTGGTGGTGTCGGCGGTGGACGGGCCGATGCCGCAGACGCGCGAGCACATCCTGCTGGCGCGGCAGGTGAACGTGCCGGCGATCGTGGTCTTCCTCAATAAATGCGATCTCGTGGACGACTCCGAGCTGCTGGATCTGGTGGAGCTCGAGGTGCGCGAGCTGCTGTCCAAGTACCAGTTCCCGGGCGATGACACGCCGGTGATCCGCGGAGCGGCGCTCAAGGCGATCGAAGGCGACAAGCAATGGGTCGGCAAGGTCGAGGAGCTCTTGGCCGCGCTGGATAAATCGATCCCGGTGCCCAAGCGCGAGGTCGATAAGCCGTTCCAGATGCCGGTCGAAGACGTCTTCTCGATCACCGGCCGCGGCACCGTCGCGACCGGGCGCATCGACAAGGGCAAGATCAAGGTCGGTGAGGAAGTCGAGATGGTGGGCTTCGGGACCGACAAGAAGACCGTCGTGACGGGCGTCGAGATGTTCCGGAAATTGCTGGACGATGGCCAGGCGGGCGACAACGTCGGACTGTTGCTGCGCGGCGTGGAGAAGCACGAGGTGGAACGGGGCATGGTGCTCGCGAAGCCCGGGTCGATCAAGCCGCACACGCAGTTCGAGGCCGAAGTCTACGTCCTCACAAAAGAGGAAGGCGGGCGGCACACGCCGTTCTTCAAGGGCTACCGTCCCCAGTTCTACTTCCGCACGACGGACGTGACCGGGAGCGTCGAGTTGCCGGCCGGCGTGGAGATGGTCATGCCGGGCGACAACACGAAGATGACGATCGAGCTGATCACGCCGATCGCGATGGAAGAGCAGTTGCGGTTTGCGATCCGCGAGGGTGGAAGAACGGTCGGCGCGGGTGTGGTTACGAAGATTCTGAAATAGTCAGGAGCAACCATGGCTAGCAAGATCCGAATTCGTTTGAAGGCATTCGATCACGCCCTGATCGATCAGGCCGCGGCCGACATCGTCCGGACGGCCGAAAAGACCGGTGCGCAGGTTTCCGGGCCCATCCCGCTGCCCACCAAGCGGCAGCTGTGGACGGTGCTGCGCAGCCCACACATCGACAAGAAGAGCCGCGAGCAGTTCGAGCTCAAGACGCACAAGCGGCTGATCGACATCCTCGATTCGCGGTCGCAAACGGTGGACGCGCTGACGAAACTGGATCTGCCCGCGGGCGTGGATGTGGAGATCAAGGTCGAATAGGAATCGGTTGTAGGGGCGCAGCATGCTGCGCCCCTACATGACCGGGTAAACATCGGGGTTTGGAATGAACGGACTGATCGGCAGAAAACTCGGAATGACGCGCGTGTTCGACGCGGCTGGCACGCACGTGCCCGTCACGGTGATCGAGGCGGGGCCGTGCCCCGTGATCGCTGTGCTCGAGGGCCGTGTGGAGCTCGGCTTCGGCGCGAAGAAGCCCAAGAACGCCCCCAAGGCGCTCGCGGGCCACGCCAAGAAGGGCGGCGTCGAGACGACGCCGCGCGTGATCCGGCGCTTTGACGTGACCGGCGAAGCGCCCGCCGCCGGCAGCGCCGTCACCGTCGCCATCTTCGCCGCAGGCGATCGCGTGAAGGTCAGCGGCGTCTCGAAGGGCCGCGGCTTCCAGGGTGTCGTGCACCGCCATCACTTCCATGGCGGCCCCGAGACGCACGGTAACACGCGTCACCGCAAGCCGGGATCGATCGCGCCGGGTACCGATCCGTCGCGCATCATCAAGGGCAAGCGGATGCCCGGGCACATGGGCGCCCGCAACACCACCGAGCTCGGCCTGCGCGTCGTAAGAATCGACGCCGAGCGCAATCTCTTGTTCGTGCGCGGCTCCGTGCCGGGTCCGATGAACGGCCTGGTCACCGTCCGCAAGCAGGGAGGCCCGAGTCGCCATGATTGAGGCTCCGCATTATTCGGCGGCGGGCGCCAGCAAGAAGGCGGTGGCGCTGCCCGCGGCGCTGTTCGACGGCACGGTGAACGAGGACGTGCTCCATCGCGCGGTGATCACGTTCCTGTCGAATCAGCGGCAGGGGACGAGCGACACGCTGACGCGCAGCGAGGTCTCGGGCGGCAATCAGAAGCCGTGGCGCCAGAAGGGCACCGGCCGCGCCCGGCAGGGCTCGACGCGGGCCCCGCATTGGCGGCACGGCGGGATTGCGCACGGCCCCCATCCGCGCAGCTACCGGTTGGGCATCCCCAAGAAGATGCGCCAGCTGGCGAAGAAGTCGGCGCTCAACGCACGCGCGAGGGAAGGCGCGCTCGTGATTGTGGACGCCCTCGAATATGAGAAGCCGAAAACCAAGGACCTGGTCGCGTTACTGAAGAAGGTCGATGCCACTGGCAAGAAGGTCCTGGTGCTCACGGCAAGTGATTCGCACAACGTCTACTTGTCGGGCCGCAACATCCCCGACGTGCACGTGATGCGCTTCGCTGATGCCTCGGCGTACGAGATCATGTGGTCGCAGACGGTAGTCGTAGAGCTCGGCGCGCTTGACGAGGGCCAGGCCAAGCAGGAGGCGAGCGATGCCTGAGCTGCACGACACCATCGTTCGTCCGGTCGTCACGGAGAAGTCGTCGGCGGCCTACGGCGCGCGCAAGGAGTACGCATTCCGCGTGCATTCGGAAGCGACGAAGCCGCAGATCAAGGCGGCGATCGAAGCGCTGTTCAAGGTGTCGGTCACCGGCGTCCGCACGATGGTCATGCGGGCCAAGCGGCGCACGTACGGCCGCTACCAGGGCCGCCGGCCGTCATGGAAAAAGGCGATCGTCACCCTCAAAGAGGGCGACGCTATTGAGGTGTTCGAGGGCTAAATGGGCATCCGAAATTTTCGGCCGATGACGCCGGCCACGCGCTTTCGCTCCGTCTCCGACTTCTCCGAAGTCACCCAGACCGAGCCGGAGAAGTCGCTGCTCGAGCCGCTGCAGCGCACCGGCGGACGCAACAACAAGGGCCACATCACGAGCCGGTATCAGGGCGGCGGGCACAAGCGGCAGTACCGGCGCATCGATTTCCGGCGTGACAAGTTCGCGATCCCGGCGCGGGTCGCGAGCGTCGAGTACGACCCCAACCGGACCGCGCGCATCGCGCTGCTGCACTATGGCGACGGTGAGAAGCGCTACATCCTCGCGCCCAAGGGGCTGAGCGTCGGCGACACCGTTGTCTCCGGCCCCGGCTCCGACATCCGCGTCGGGAACGCGATGCCGTTGTTCGAGATCCCGCTGGGCACGGCCGTACACAACGTCGAGCTGAAGATCGGCCGCGGCGGGCAGCTGTGCCGCGGCGCGGGCACCAGCGCCCAGGTCGTCGCGAAAGAAGGCAACTACGTCACGCTGCGCCTGCGCTCGACGGAGATGCGCATGGTGCGCGGCGAGTGCCTTGCCACGATCGGTGAGGTCGGCAATGCGGAGCACGAGCTGCTGTCGATCGGGAAGGCGGGCAAGACCCGCTGGCTGGGCCGCAGCCCGCGTGTCCGCGGCGTGGCGATGAACCCGGTCGATCACCCGCTCGGCGGCGGCGAGGGCAAGTCGTCCGGCGGCCGGCCTCCGACGAACCCGTGGGGCAAAGTCGAAGGCAAAAAGACGCGGCACAAGAAGAAGCATTCGACGAAACTCATCGTGCGCGGCCGCAAGCGCGGGAAGGCGACGACGTAATGGGACGCAGCGTCAAGAAGGGCCCGTATGTCGAAGAATCACTGATGGTGAAGATCCGCGCCCTGAACGAGCGGAACGAGAAAAAGGTGTTCAAGACATGGTCGCGGCGCAGCACCATCACGCCCGATTTCGTGGGCCATACGCTCGCGGTGCACAACGGGAACAAGTTCATCCCCGTCTACATCACCGAGAACATGGTGGGCCACAAGCTCGGCGAATTCGCCGCGACGCGGCTGTTCCGCGGCCACGGCGCCAAGGGCTCGGCGGCCGAGCGCGAAGCCGAGGCGGCAGCGGCCGAAGCCGGCGCCGAAGCCCCCAAGGGCAAGGAGTAGCGTATGGAGGCTCGAGCGATCCAACGCGGCGTGCGGCAGTCGGCGCGCAAGATGCGCCTGGTGATCGATCTGATCCGCGACTGCGCCGTGCCGGAAGCGGACGCGATCCTGCGTTTCTCCAAGAAGCGGGCCGCGCGGCAGATCCATAAGGTGCTGAAGTCTGCCGTCGCGAACGCGCAGCAGGCGGCGCAGCGGCAGAACACGCCGTTCGACGCCGACGGCCTGCGCGTCACCTACGCGGTCGTGAACGAGGGCCAGACGCTGAAGCGGTTCACGGCGGCGGCGATGGGCCGCGGCACGCCGATTCTCAAGCGCACGAGCCACGTCGAGATTCGCGTCGCCGGCGTCGCGCCGCCGGTTGCACCGGCGCCCAGCGCCAAGCCCGCCGAGGTGAAAGCCGCAGCGAAGGCGAAGGCGAAGCCGCGCGCCAAGAAGACGCCGGCGGCGAAGGCCAAGAAGAAAAAGACGGCCAAGAAAGCGAGCAGATAAGTGGGACAGAAAACACATCCCTACGGGTTCCGGCTCGGCATCGTCAAGCAGTGGCGCTCGCGCTATTTCGCGCGCCACAACTTCCCGGAGCTGCTCAAGGAAGACGAGCTGATCCGGAAGTATCTCAAGACGCGCCTCAGCCACGCCGCGATCGCCGACGTGCACATCGAGCGCAAGCCGGGCAAGGTGACCGTCACGGTGTACACGGGGCGGCCCGGCGTCGTGATCGGCAAGCGCGGCGCCGAAGTCGACAAGCTGCGCGATGAGCTGGCGCAGCTGACGGGGAAGGAAGTCGGCATCAACGTCGAGGAGATCAAGCGTCCCGAGCTCGACGCCCAGCTGGTGGGCGACAGCGTGGCGCATCAGCTCACGCAGCGCATCTCGTTCCGCCGCGCCATGAAGCGCGCGGTGCAGAGCGCCATGCGGATGGGGGCGCAGGGGATCAAGATCAAGACGGCGGGCCGGCTGGGCGGCGCGGAAATCGCGCGCACCGAAGGCTATCACGAAGGACGCGTGCCGCTGCACACGCTGCGCGCGGACATCGATTATGCGACCTCCACCGCCAAGACGACGTTCGGCACGATCGGCGTGAAGGTCTGGATCTTCAAAGGCGAGCGGACCGAGGACCTCCACGGCCGCACCTACTCGACGGGCGTCTAGACCATGCTGGCACCCAAGCGCGTCAAGTTTCGCAAGCGGTTCAAGGGCCGCACGTCGGGGATGGCCACGCGCGGCAACACCGTCGCGTTCGGCCACTACGGGCTGATGTCGCTCGACCCCGGCTGGGTCTCCAATCGGCAGATCGAGGCCGCGCGCGTGGCGCTGACGCGCGAGATGAAGCGCGGCGGCAAGGTGTGGATCCGCCTGTTTCCCGACAAGCCGATCACCAAGAAGCCGGCGGAAACCCGGATGGGCAAAGGCAAAGGCAACCCGGAGGGGTGGGTGGCGGTCGTGAAGCCCGGCCGGATCATGTTCGAGCTGGAAGGCATCGATGAAGCGTCGGCGCGCGCGGCACTGGCGCTCGCGTCCGCGAAGCTGCCGATCCGGTCGAAGTTCGTGAAGCGGGAGGAGCGCTAGCATGCCGGCGAAACGCGAAAACCGGGCGGAGGGACTGCGCGAGCTCAAGACCGACGAGCTGTCGCAGAAGCTGGTGGTGCTCACGGAAGAGAAGTTCCGGCTCGAGTTCCGCCGCGCGACGGAGTCGCTCACGAACCCGCTGCAGCTGCGCACGATTCGCCGCGACATCGCGCGGATCAAGACTATCCTGAAGGAGCGAGCATCAGCATGAACGAACGGGCACGTCGCAAGATCCGTACAGGCGTCGTGGTGAGCGACAAGATGCAGAAGACCGTGACGGTGTCGATGGTCCGTCGCTTCGCGCACGGCTTTTACGGCAAGCAGATCACGCGCACCAAGACGGTCGCCGCGCACGACGAGCACGGCGCCAAGCTGGGCGACACGGTGCGGATCGTGGAGACTCGGCCCTTGTCGAAACGGAAACGGTGGCGGGTGGTCGAGATCATCGAGAAGGCGAAATAGCCATGGTTCAGCAAGAATCGCAGGTCAAAATCGCCGATAATTCGGGCGCGCGTCGAGCGCTCGTGATCCGCGTGCTTGGCGGGTCCAAGCGCCGCTACGCCGGGCTGGGCGACGTCGTCGTGGTCACGATCAAGGACGCCATCCCCACCGGGCAGGTGAAAAAGGGCGAGGTCGTCAAGGCGGTGATCGTGCGGACGGCGAAGGAGACGAAGCGGAAGGACGGCTCCTACATCCGCTTCGACGAGAACGCCGCCGTGCTGATCAACGACGAGGGCGAGCCCCGCGCCACCCGCATCTTCGGGCCGGTGGGCCGCGAGCTGCGCGAGAAGAAGTTCATGAAGATCGTGTCGCTGGCGCCGGAGGTGATCTGAGATGAAGCCGCTCGTTTACAAGAAGTCCCGGCGCGTGCGCGGCCGCGTGCCCGAACGGCACAAGCTGCACATCGCCAAAGGCGACACGGTGCGCGTCATCAGCGGCGAGCACCGCGGCAAGGAAGGCCGCGTGCTCCACGTCCTGCCCAAGAAATTCCGGGTGGTGGTGGAAGGCGTGAACATCGTCAAGAAGCACAAGCGGGCCACGACGCCGCAGGGCGAGAGCGGGATCATCGAATTCCCCGCCAGCATCGCGGCGTCCAACGTGATGCTGCTCGACCCGAAGTCGGGCGCGCCGACGCGCGTGCGGCGGCGTCATGACAAGGAAGGGAAGCTGGAGCGGATCGCGGTCAAATCCGGCCAGGCCATCCCGCGTGTGAGGTAAGTATGGCGGACGAAAAAGAGACGCAAGAAAAACAACCGAAGCAGGACAAGCAGCCGAAGGAGAAGCAGGCCAAGAAGCAGAAGCCTGCGGCCGAGGCGCCTGCTCCTGCACCCGAGCCACAAGCACCAGTCGAGCCCGCACCGCGCGCTCGGCTGTGGGACTTCTACGAGCAGCAGGTCCGCGGCAAGCTGCAGCAGCAGTTCGGGTTCGGGAATCCGCACGAGATTCCGAAGCTCAAGAAGATCGTGCTGAACGTCGGTATGGGTGACGCGCCGAAGAACCCCAAGGGACTCGACGCCGCAGTGGCCGAGCTGGCCGCCATCACCGGCCAGCATCCGGTGGTGACGCGCGCCAAGAAGGCGATCGCGAACTTCAACCTGCGCGAGGGCCAGGCGATCGGCTGTGCCGTGACGCTGCGCGGCGGCCGCATGTACGAGTTCCTCGACCGCTTCATTTCGGTCGCGGTGCCGCGGATGCGCGACTTCCGCGGCTTGCCGACGAAGAGCTTCGACGGGCGCGGCAATTACACGCTCGGCATCAAGGAGCAGATGATTTTCCCCGAGATCGACTACGACAAAGTCGAGCGCATTCACGGGATGGACATCACGTTCGTGACGAGCGCCGGGCGCGACGACACCGCGCTGGCCCTCCTGCGAGAGCTGGGCATGCCGTTCCGGGCGGAAGCCACGGGCGCGGCGGCTTAGGAGACCTCATGGCGAAGAAGGCGTGGATGGAGAGGGTGAAGCGCGGCCCGAAGTTCAAGGTGCGGGGCTACTACCGCTGCCAGCGTTGCGGCCGGAGCCGCGGCACGCTGCGCAAGTTCAAGCTGTGCCGCATTTGTTTCCGTGAGCTAGCGCTGCGCGGGGAGATTCCCGGCGTGCGCAAAGCCAGCTGGTAGGCCGGGGGACACGAGATGAGCGTTATTGATCCCGTCGCCGACATGCTCACCCGGGTGCGCAACGCGTGCCTTGCGGGCCACCGCCGGGTCGACATGCCGGTGTCGAAGCTGAAGGTCGCGATTGCCACGATTCTGCGCGACAACCACTACGTCCAGGATTTCAAGGTGCTGGACGACGGTCAACACGGCTTGCTGCGGCTGTACTTGAAGTACCACAACGACGCACCCGTCATCCGGGAGCTGCAGCGCGTGTCGTCGCCCGGGCTGCGGCGCTACGTCAAGGCGCGCGAGATCCCGCGCGTCAAGAACGGCCTCGGCATGGCGATCCTCAGCACGCCGCAGGGCCTCATGACCGACCGTGAAGCGCGCACCGCCCGGGTGGGCGGCGAAGTGCTCGCGGTCGTCTGGTAGGAGACCGACAGATGTCGCGCATTGGACGAAAGCCCGTGACCCTGCCGAAAGGCGTGACCGCGGAGATCGACGGGGGGGGGCACAAGATCACGGTCAAGGGGCCCAAGGGCGAGATCAGCCGCACCCTGCACGAGGAGATGGCGCTCGCGCTCGAAGACGGCGCGGTGGTGGTGAAGCGCCCCTCCGACGAGTCACACCACAAGGCGCTGCACGGTCTCACCCGCACACTCGTCGCCAACATGGTGGAAGGCGTGACCAACGGGTTCGCCAAGTCGCTCGAGATCCAGGGCGTCGGCTACAAGGCCGAGCCCAAGCCCTTCGGCGTCCAGCTGGTGGTGGGATTCTCGCATCCCGTCCCCTACCACGCGCCCAAGGGGATCAAGATCACGGTGACCAATAACGTCCTCTTGAAGATCGAGGGCGTCGACAAGGAACTGGTGGGCCAGGTGGCCGCGGAGCTGCGCAACGTCCGGCCGCCCGAGCCCTACAAGGGCAAAGGCATCCGCTACGCCGGCGAACAGGTCCGGCGTAAGGCGGGCAAGACGGCCCAGGCGGCGAAATAAATCATGCGATCCATCCGGAAGATCAAAACCGCGGCGCATAGCCGCTATCGCCGGCACCTCCGCGTCCGCAAGAAGGTCGAGGGGACGCCGGAGCGGCCCCGGCTCGTCGTGTTCCGCTCCTCGAAGCACATCTATGCGCAGCTGGTGGACGATCAGCGCGGCGTCACGCTCGCGGGCGCCACGGACACATCCGAAGGCGTGCAGGTCGACGGCAAAGGCAAGGTGGCGCGCAGTTTTGCGGTCGGCCGCCTCATCGCCGCGAAGGCCAAAGAGAAAGGCATCGCCAAGGTGGTGTTCGACCGGGGCGGTTATCAGTATCACGGGCGCGTGAAGGCCGTCGCGGACGGCGCGCGCAAAGGTGGACTGGAGTTTTAATGGACGATCAAAAGGAAGAAACAGCGGCTCCGACCAGCGTTCCTGTGCCTGACGTTCCACCGGTAGCCGAAGCAACGCCGGCAGTGGAGCACCGGCCTCCGCGCGGCCCCCGCGGCCAGGGTGGCCCCGGTGGACGCGGCGGCCGCGGCAGAGGGCGCGGCGGCGAGCGGCGCGACGGCGGCGACCGGGGCGGGCGCGACAGCGACGGCATGGTCGAAAACGTCGTCGCGATCAATCGCGTCGCCAAAGTCGTGAAGGGCGGCCGGCGCTTCAGCTTCAACGCGCTCGTCGCGGTTGGGGACGGCAAGGGCAACGTGGGCATCGCGACCGGTAAGGCGAACGAGGTCAGCGAAGCGGTGCGCAAGGCGGTCGAAGCGGCGCGCCGCCGCATGTCGGAAGTGCCGCTCACGGGCGGCACGATTCCGCACGAGATCATCGGCAAACACGGCGCCGGCCGCGTGCTGCTCAAGCCGGCCGCGTCGGGAACTGGCGTGATCGCCGGTGGGCCGGTGCGCGCGGTGCTGGAGTGCGCCGGGATCCGCGACATCCTCACGAAGAGTCTTGGCTCGACGAACCCGCACAACATGGTGCGTGCGACGATGGACGGCCTGAAGCGGCTGACCACCGCGCGCCGCGTCGCCCGGGAGCGCGGGGTCGAGCCCGACGCCATTCATTACCGTGCCCGGCAGGAAGGCGTGGTAACGCATGGGTAGGCTGCCCCCGACGCGGAAATACCGCAAGCGCAAGACGGGTCGAGACCGTGTGCTCCCGGCGGCTGGGAAGGGGAAGCTGCGGATCAAGCAGGTGCGATCGGGCAACGGCCATTCCTACCGCATGAAGCGGACGCTCGAGGCGCTGGGCCTCAAGCATCATCAGGACGTGGTCGTGCACGCGGATCATCCGGCGCTGCGCGGCATGCTTAACCAAGTCCGTCATCTCGTCGAGGTGACGACGGCTGACCCCGGGGCGACGCCCCGGGGAGGAAAGAAGACGAATGCCAAGAGCTAAAGCAAAAGCGACACGGAAGCCTCGGGCCAAGTCCCGAGCCCCTAGCCCCGAGGCCCAATTCTCACGCCTCGCGCTGCACGATCTGAAGCCGCCCAAGGGCTCCCATCGCGCGCGCATCCGCAAGGGCCGCGGTCCCGGCTCCGGTATCGGCAAGACGGCCGGCCGCGGCGGCAAGGGCCAGACGGCGCGGCAGGGCGGCAAGGTCCGTCCCGGATTTGAGGGCGGCCAAATGCCGCTCATCCGGCGCATCCCCAAGCGCGGCTTCACCAATCCGTTCAAGCAGCCGGCGCAGGTGGTGAACGTGCGCCATCTCGTGCTGCTCGCCGAGGGTGTCGAGGTGACGCCGGAGACGCTGTTCGGCGCCGGCCTGGTGCGCCGTCCTGACCACCGCATCAAGCTGCTTGGCACGGGCGAGCTGTCGGGACGGAAGTTCGTCGTGAAGGGCGTAGCGGTCTCGGCCAGCGCCAAGCAGAAGATCGAGCAGGCCGGCGGAACGATCGAGTGACGGCGCCGATTCCCAATCTGTTCAAGGTTCCGGAGCTCAAAGAAAAGCTCCTGTTCACCTTGCTGTGCCTCGTGATCTACCGGATCGGGGCGCACATCGCGACGCCGGGCGTGAACGTCGACGCCCTCGCCGACTTCATGAGCACCCGCGGGACGGGGACGCTGTTCGGGCTGTACGACCTCTTCTCGGGCGGTGGGCTCCGGCGCGCGACGGTCTTTGCCCTCGGCATCATGCCCTACATCTCGGCGAGCATCGTCTTCCAGCTCGCGGGACCGGTGTTCCCGACCATCGAGAAGATGCAGCGCGACGAAGAGGGCAAGAAGACGCTGACGCAGTGGACCCGCTATCTCACCGTCGTGCTCTGCCTGTTTCAGGCGTACGGCTTTGCCATCTTCACCGAGCAGCTCGCCGGCGCGGTCGGTCATCCCGGGTGGGGATTCCGGATGACGACGGTGCTGACGCTGACGACGGGCGGCATCTTCGTCATGTGGCTGGGCGAGCAGATCACCGAGCGGGGCATCGGCAACGGCATGAGCCTGCTCATCTTCTTCTCGATCATCGAGCGGATTCTGCCGGAGACGGTCAACACCTTCGAAGCGCTGAAATCCGGTACGTTGAGCTTCCCGATCCTGCTCGTCGTGCTGTTCATGATGATCCTGGTGGTGGCGGGCACGGTGGCGATCACGGTGGCGGCGCGGCGCATTCCGGTCCAGATCCCGCGCAAGGTGATGGGCCGGGGGCGCATTCGCGAAGGCCAGAAGACGTTCATCCCGCTGCGCATCAACAGCGCCGGCGTGATGCCGATCATCTTCGCGCAGTCGCTGATCATCGTGCCGGGGACGCTGGCGACGTTCAGCGGCGTGCCGTGGCTCAAGAGCTTCGCCGAGTACTTCAACACGACGTCGGTGTGGTACATCGTCGCGAATGCCGTGCTGATCGTGTTCTTCGCGTACTTCTACACGTCGATCATCTTCAATCCGGTTGACCTGGCGGAAAACCTGAAGAAGCAGGGCGCCTTCATTCCCGGCGTGAAGCCCGGGGCGCCGACCGCCGATTACATCGACGAAGTGCTGACCCGCATCACGCTGCCGGGCGCGCTGTTTCTGACGTTCGTGGCCTTGCTCCCGATCGTGGTCTCCAACACGCTCAACATGCCGTTCGGCTTCGGCGGCACCGCGCTCCTCATCGTCGTGGGCGTGGCGCTCGACACGGTGCAGCAGGTGCAGCAGCATCTGTTGCTGCGTCAGTATGACGGCTTCATGAAGGGTGGCGGCCAGGGCGGCGGCACCTCGCGGGTTCGCTTCCGCCGCTAGTGCCTGCACTTTAGTGTTCATCCTCATCCTGGGGGCGCCGGGCTCGGGGAAGGGGACGCAAGGCCAAATCCTCGCCGAGCGGCTGGGGCTGCCCAAGATCACGACCGGCGACCTGCTCCGGAAGGCGATGCAGGACGGCACGCCGCTGGGTGTCGAGGCCAGGAAGTACTACGACGAAGGCAAGCTGGTGCCCGACAGTATCATCCTGAACATGATCAAGGACGAGCTGGTGCGCCCGGAAGCGAAGGACGGCGCGATCCTCGACGGTTTCCCCCGCACCGCCGCGCAGGCCGAGCTGGTGGACAGGACCCTGGGCGAGCGCGGCCAGCGCCTGAATCACATTCTCCTGCTCGACGTGACCGAGGAAGAGCTGGTGCGCCGCCTGCGGGCGCGCGCCCGGGTCGAGGGGCGCACCGACGATTCCCCGGAGGCCGTCGCGACGCGCCTCCAGGTCTACCAGCGCGACACGGCGCCGCTCATCGCGCACTATGCCCAGCGCGGCATCGTGCACCGCGTCCCCGGCACCGGGACGGTCGACGAGATCGCCGGGGAGATCAAGCGGATCATCGGGCGATGATCACCATCAAGTCGCCGCGCGAGATCGAGACGATGGCCGCCGCCGGACGCATCGTCGCCGAGACGCTGGCGCTGATCGGACGGCACGTGCGGCCCGACGTCACCACCGAAGAGCTGGACCGCCTCGCCGAGACGTTCATCCGCAGCCATCCCGGCGCCCAGCCGTCGTTCAAGGGACTGTACGACTTTCCCGCCACCCTCTGCACGTCGATCAATCACGAGATCGTGCACGGCATCCCGTCGCACAAGCGGGTACTGCACGACGGCGACATCGTCAGCATCGATGTGGGGGTGTGGCTCGAGGGGCTGCACGCCGATTCGGCGGCGACGTTTCCGGTCGGCGACATCAAACCGGAGGTAGCCAGGCTGCTGCAGGTCACGCAGGAAGCGCTGGCGGCCGGCGTGGCGCAGGCGCGCGCGGGCAATCACGTCGGGGACATCGGCCACGCCGTGCAGAAGGTGGCCGAAGGGGCGGGCTACTCGGTGGTGCGGGAGCTGGTGGGCCACGGCATCGGCGCGGCGTTTCACGAAGAGCCGCAGGTGCCGAATTACGGCAAGCCGAAGCGCGGCCCGCGCCTCGTACCGGGGATGACGATCGCGATCGAGCCGATGATCAACATCGGCGGCCCGTCGATCCGGACGCTGGACGACAAGTGGACCGTCGTGACCCAGGACGGCTCGCTGTCGGCGCATTTCGAGCACACGGTGGCGATCGGGGAAAACGGGAACCCGCCAAGGATCCTGACGAAGTCTGAATGATCAGGTCACTGCTTTCTTCACGAGCGCGCTGATCCTTGCCTCTTCGGCGGCAGTCAACGCCTTCAGCGCAAAGGCGACCGGCCACAGGGCGCCTTCGTCGAGGTTCGCCGCGTCGCTGAAGCCCAACGTTGCGTACCTCGTTTTGAACTTCTGCGCGCTCTGGAAAAAGCAGACAACCTTGCCGTCCTTAGCATATGCGGGCATCCCGTACCAGAGTTTCGGCGAGAGGGCTGGCGCGCTTGCTTTGATGATGGCATGGAGCCGCTTGCCCATGGCGCGGTCCGGTTCCGGCATCGCGCCGAGCTTTGCGAGCACGGCGTTTTCCCCGTCCGCCTTGTCCGCCTTCAGTTCTTGAACGCGCTGCTTCATCGCGAGTCGTTCTTCGTCCGTGAATCCCTTCAACCTCTTGCCGTGCGTTTCCTTCTTTGGGCTCATAGCGACATCCTCATAATGTGTGTCGCCTTCATTGCTGCCTCCGCATCACATACCGAGTCTTGCCTGTATGATCGGTATACTCGCTCGCTTCCGGAGGTGCACCTCAATGAGTGTTTGGGCGTGGAGCTTCGCTTTTTGCCGTTCGGTGAGATCGAGGTCCACAAAAGTTACCTAGCCGAGCCCCAAGTCCTGCGCCCGCGTCGGATCCGACATTGCCGCGACGTTCACCTTGATGTTTTCGAGCGCGCCGTCGATCGCCGTGATGGCGAGGAGTGCCGCCACGCGCGCGTCGCTCGTCGCGTTCTTGTTGCCGATGGCACCTATCTCGGCCGCCAGCTCGTGCACGCGCCGCGCCCGTTTGACGACCTCGGCCGGAGTCCGCGCGGCCGCGAGCAGCGCGTCATCCACGGCGCGGGTGCGTGTCGGGTCGTCCTTGGGGATCTTGTAGGCGCGACTGACGCCTCCGTACGCCGCGGCGTCCTCATCCACCAGCCTTCGCAGCTCGGTACGCAGCCGCTCGGCTTCTGCAAGGATCGCTCGTGCCCGGCCGTCGACGGCGGCGTACGCCTTCTTTCCTGTCGTCAATCGCGCCACCATCGCGACGAGCGCCGCCCCCAGCGCGCCGGCCAACGCGGCCGCGCTGCCCCCGCCCGGCGTCGGCGACCCACTGGCCAGCTCGGCGATCCAGACGTCCAGGGTGGGACCCGCCGCCGCGCGGATCTTCGCCTCGAGGACGTGATCGGCGGCATCCGGCAGCTGCAGCGCCGCCGCCGCGGCGCTGGTGATCGCGCGTTCGGGAATCAGCCCCACGATCTCGCTCTTCTTGACTTCGACGTCGTGCTTGGCCGCAAGCGACTTGATCGCCCCGAAGACCGTCGCCAGGGAGGTGATGTCGATGTCCAGCAGGTTCATCGAGACCTGGGCGAGCCCATCGACCGAGAAACCGCTGGCCTGCACGGCGGGCAGTCCTCCGCTCGAGGTGCGGATCTGCTTGGCGACGTCTTTGGCGATCGAGACGTCGCTCGTGTCGAGGTAGATGTTGTAAGCAACGAGAAACGGCCGTGCGCCGATCGCGATCGCCCCGGCGGTGGGGTGCACCCGGGGGGGACCGAAATCGGGCTCGAGCGCGCGCTCGCGCATACCCTCGAACTCGCCTTTGCGCACCTCCGGAAGCAGGACCCGCTCGGGACGCGTCGCGGCCCGGGCGTACAGAAAGACGGGGATCTCGAGCTCCTTGCCCACGCGCTCGCCCAGCTGTCGCGCCAGCGCGACGCATTCCTCCATCGTGATTCCCGCGACTGGCACGAAGGGCACGACGTCGGTCGCGCCCATCCGCGGGTGCTCGCCGCTGTGTTTGGTCAGATCGATCCGCTGCATTGCGACGCGCATCGCCGCGAACGCCGCCTCGGCAGCAGCGGGTGGCGGAGCCACGAACGTGAACACCGACCGGTTGTGTGCCGCGTCGCTCTGCACATCGAGGAGCTGAACGCCCGGCACCGCGGTGATCGCCGCACGCAGCGCGTCGATCGTCGTCCGATCACGGCCCTCGGAGAAGTTCGGCACGCATTCGACGAGTGGAGTAGGCATCAGCTTCTCCGCAGCAGCTCGAGCAGCCATTTGTGCAACGCGGCGTTCCCCGCGACGATCGAGCCGTCATCATCGCCGGCCAGAACGTCCGATCCGCCATCGGGCCGCGTGACCAGACCACCTGCTTCGCGGATGAGCAAGGTCCCGGCGGCGATATCCCAGGGAGACAGCTGCAGCTCCCAGAACGCGTCGAGTCTCCCGGACGCGAGGTCGGCGAGATCGAGTGCCGCCGAGCCGGCGCGCCGTATTCCACTCGCGGCGCCCGTGACCGCCGCGAACTGCGCGAGATACACGTGCAGCTTCTCGAGCGCGCGGAACGGAAATCCGGTCCCGATCAACGCGAACCGCGGGTCCGTCACGGGCGAGACGCTGAGTCGCGTCCCATCCTGGAAGGCGCCTCCACCGCGCGTCGCCACATAGGTGCTCTTGCGGCAGACATCGTGGACGACGCCCGCGGCAAGTTTCCCGTCGAGGATGCAGCCGATGCTGACGGCATACTGCGGGTAGCCGTGCAGAAAGTTTGTCGTGCCGTCGAGCGGGTCCACGATCCAGACGACCTCGCCGCGCGCCGTGCGTCTCGGCGACAGCTCTTCGCCGACGATCACCGACTCGGGCACTTCGCGCATGATCGTCTCGGCGACGAGCCCTTCCGCCGCACGATCCACCTCGGTCGCGAAATCATGTTGCGCCTTCTCGGTCCACGTGTGCACCGCGGGCCGACTCGCGCCCCGCAAATAGTCGCCGGCGCGCAGCGCCGCGCGCTCGGCCAGCTTGACTAAGTCGTTGTATTCACGCACCTTGTGGCCCCGTGGCCTCCATGACACGCATTTTCAGCGGCATCCAGCCATCCGGCGAGCTCCACCTCGGCAACTACCTCGGCGCGGTGCAGAACTGGGTCCGGTTGCAAACCCAATATGACTCGCTTTTTTGCGTCGTCGATCTCCACGCCATCACGCAGCCCTACGACCACGCGACCCTGGCGCCGCTCACGCTCGACATGGCGGTGAGTCTTTTCGCCGCGGGACTCGACCCCGAACGCTGCATCGTGTTCGTACAGTCGCACGTCGCGGAGCACAGCGAGCTGAACTGGCTGCTCAATGCGCACGGGGTCACGCCCCTCGGCGAGTTGGAGCGCCAGACCCAGTTCAAGGACAAGACCCAGCGTCAGGAGAGCGTGTCGGCAGGGCTGCTCAATTACCCCGTGCTCCAGGCGGCCGACGTCCTGCTCTATAAAGCTAGCCTCGTCCCGGTAGGTGAGGATCAGGTGCAGCACCTCGAGCTGATGCGCGAGATCGCCCGCCGCTGGAACGCGCGATATGGCGACAACTATTTCCCCGAGCCACAGCCACTGCTTACGAAAACGAAGCGCGTCCTCGGCCTCGACGGCAAGGCCAAGATGTCGAAGAGTTTGGGGAACACGATCGGCCTGTTCGAGTCCCCCGAAGCGATTTGGGAGAAGCTGCGGCCCGCCGCCACCGACCCGGCCCGCAAGACGCGGAAAGATCCCGGCACGCCGGAGATCTGCAACATCTTCACGTTGCACCACGGCTTTTCGCCGCCCGATACCGTCGCCGAGGTCGCGCAGAAGTGCCGCACCGCCGGCTGGGGCTGTCTCGATTGCAAGCGAGTGCTGGCGGATAACATGATCGCCGCCCTCAAACCGATGCGCGAGCGCGCCGAGGCGCTGAAGCGCGATCCGGCGGGCGTGCTGGCGCGTTTGCGCGCCGGCGCGGACAAGGCGCGTGCGCTGGCCCACCGCTCGATCACCGAAGTGCGCGATCGCATGGGGTTCCTCAAGACCAATGCTGACTCAGATCATCGACATCTTTAGGCTCGAGCTGATGCTCCAACTCGGCCTCGCCTCGTTGCTCGGTGGGGCGATCGGGATGGAGCGTGAGCTCGGCGGCAAACCGGCGGGGCTGCGGACCAATATTCTCATCTGTATTGGATCGGTGCTCTATACGCATCTCTCCATCGCGATGGTCGGGGCCGCCACCGATCCGACGCGCGTGGCCGGCCAGATCGTCACGGGCGTCGGCTTCATCGGGGCCGGCACGATCCTGCATGCGCGCGGCGCGGTCGTCGGACTGACGAGCGCGGCCACCATTTGGGTCGTGGCGGCCATCGGCGTGGCGCTGGGGAGCGGCTTTTACCTCGAAGGTATCGCAACGACGCTGGTCGTCCTCGCGGTCCTCGCCGGGCTCGGTCGCGTCGAGAAGCTGGTGGAGCGCCAGTCGATGCGCTCGACCGTCTCGGTGCACGCGCGACCCGGACCGACCGTGCTCGAGGATTTGGAGGGATTGGTCCGGCGCGCGGGGCTCGAGGTCAGCGCCGTGTCGAGCCGTCAGGAGAACGTCGATCTCGTGATCGACTTCGACATTCGCGGATCGAAGCGACTGCATGACCAGCTCATGATTACCTTGCTCCATCACGATCGCGTGCGCACGGTCTCCACGGGAGAGTGAGCACTCGCCGCCTGGTGATCGATCTCGCCTCGCCACGCGCCGCTTGGCGGATTCCGCGAGCACGCGTGGTCGAGATCACGAACGCCCTGGGCGCGGGATGGGACGTCATGGAGGTGAAGGCTCCCGCCGTTTCCGACGGTGACGGCGGCTCGGCCGGGGGCTCTCCCGAAGCGATCGCCGCGGCCAAAGGCGCCGAGATCTACGTGGGTTATGGCGTGCCGTCCGGGGTCGTGTCGGCGGCCAAAGGGACGCTGCGCTGGGCGCACAGTGCCTCCGCCGGCGTCGGCTCGAGCCTCGCGCACCTCGCCGGCAGCGGCGCGGTGCTGACGAACTCGGCCGGCGTGCACGCCGAGCCGATGGCCGACTGGGTCATCGCCGCGATCGCCTATTTCACGCGCGGCCTCGACCGCATGATCTCCGCCCAGCGCCAGGGCCGGTGGGCCAAGGAGGACTTCACCGACGGCGCGATTCCGATGCGCGAATTCCGCGATCTGCGGCTCGGCATTTTCGGGCTCGGAGGGATCGGGACGGCCGTGGCGCGGCGTGGGCTGGCGCTCGGCATGTCGGTCGCGGGAGTGCGGCGGCGGCCGGAGCGCGGCGGCCCGGCCGGCGCAAAATGGATCGGCGCCCTGGCCGATTTGCCGCGGCTGGCGGCCGGGAGCGACGTGCTGGTGATCGCGGCACCGCATACGGCGGAGACTGCCGGAGCGGTCGATCGCAGCGTGCTCGAGCGGCTGCCGCTCCACGGACTGGTCATCAACGTGTCGCGCGGGTCATTGCTCGATGAGCAGGTGCTGCTCGAGCTGATCGATCTGCGGCGGCTGCGTGGTGCGGCGCTCGACGTATTCGCCGTCGAGCCGCTGCCCGCCGACCACCCGTTCTGGCGGCATCCCCGCCTGCTGGTGAGCCCGCATGTCAGCGCCGTGACCACGGGGTTCTGGGACCGCGAAACGGCCCTGATCGTGGACAACATCCGGCGCTATCTTGCAGGTGCGCCCCTCACGAACGTCGTCGACCTGGAAGCCGGGTACTGAATGGAAAAGATCATCAAGGCCGCGGTGGACCGCGGGGCGTCCGACCTGCACATCAAGGCGGGTGACGTGTTCCGTGCGCGGATCGACGGCAAGCTCGTTCCCCTCACCAAGCAGCGGCTGACGCCCGATCAGACGAAAGCGATCGCGCTGCGGCTGATTTCCAACGACGAAGACCGCGGGCGCATCGACAAGCTGCGCGATTACGACTGTTCCTGGGGCATGCCGGGCATCGGCCGCTTCCGCGTGAACATCCTCCGCCAGCGTTCGTCGTTCATGATCGTAATGCGCGTCATTCCGTTCGATGTCCCGACGTTCGAGACGCTGAAGCTGCCGGCGGTGCTCGCCGAGGTGGCGAGCGCCGAGCGCGGGATGATACTCGTGACGGGCGTGACGGGCTCGGGCAAGAGCTCGACGATGGCGGCGATCATCAATCACATCAATCAGAACCAGCACCGTCATATCCTCACGCTCGAGAACCCCATCGAGTTCCTGCATCGCGACATCAATTGTTCCGTGACGCAGCGCGAGATCGGCGTGGACACCGACGACTTCCGCACCGGCCTGCGCGCGGCGCTGCGCCAGGACCCCGATGTCGTCCTGATCGGCGAGATGCGCGATTCCGAGACGATCGATACCGCCATGAAGGCGGCGGAGACGGGCCATCTACTCATCTCGACGCTGCACACGCCCGACGCGGTCACGACCGTCAACCGCATCATCTCGATGTTTCCGCCGGAGGAGCAGGAGATCGCGCGGCTGCGCCTCGCGGAAGCGCTGCACGCCGTCGTGTCGCAGCGGCTCCTGCCGCGGGCCGACGGCAACGGTCGCGCGGCGGCGCTGGAGGTCATGATTTGTACCGACATCGCTCGGGACATGATCAAAGACCAGGAGCGGACCTCCGATCTGCCTGACTACATCGGGGATTCACGCGAGAAGTACGGCATGCAGACGTTCGATCAGCACCTCATGGATCTGCTGAGCGACGGCGTCGTGACCTACGAAACCGCGCTGCCCGCATCATCGAATGTCAAGGAATTCGAGCGGCAGGCGCGTTCCCTACGGCGCCGCTCTGCCGCGGCGAAGCCCGGCCCCGCCGTCGTAGAAACCGCCGAGGCAAAAGTCGACGACCTGTCGAGCATGCTGCCACCGTCGTGAGCGGGTCCGACCTCGCGGGCGTCTTCCCACCCATTCCGACTCCGTTCGACCCCGCGACGGGCGACATCGCGCCGCTGAAATTCCGGCAGAATATCTCCCGGCTCATGGACGAGGGCGTGAACGGCATCGTCGTGTCGGGCTCCACCGGCGAAGCAGCGTTGCTCGATGCCGACGAGCAACGCGAGCTGGTGGCGGTGGCGCGCGAATCGCTGGGGGACGATGCCTGGCTGATCGTGGGCACGGGGGCGGAGTCGACCCGACAGACGATCGCGCTGTCCGAAGCCGCCGCGGCGGAGGGCGCCGACGCGGTCCTGGTCCGGCCGCCGTCCTATTTCTCGGCCGGCGCATCGCCGGCGACACTCGCGACGCATTTCCGCGCCATCGCGGACGCGAGTCCCGTGCCGGTGCTGATTTACAACATCCCGAAATACACGCATCTGTCGCTCGCGCCGGCGTTCTTGCAGCAGCTCACGAGCCACGAGCGGATCATCGGGGTCAAGGATTCGTCGGGTGATCTGCAAAACCTGAAGGCATACCGCGAGGCGGTGCCGCAATGGGCGGTCCTCGCCGGCTCGGCCGCACTGCTCCTTGCCGCTCTGGAAATGGGCTGTCAGGGGGGCGTCGTCGGCGTGGCATGCTTCGCTCCGCGCCTGTGCGTGCAGCTGGTGCGCGAGTTCGAGCAGGGGCATCGCGCCGCCGCGGGGAAGATTCAGGAGCAGCTCACGCCGCTCGACAAGGAGATCGTCGGCAAGCTCGGCCCCGCGGGCGTGAAGGCCGCCATGGACGCGGTCGGCTTGTACGGCGGGCCGCCGCGGCCGCCGCTCGCGCCGCCGACGGCTGCCGACCGCGAGCGCGTCAGCGCGCTCGTGCGCGGTGACTGACTACGCCCTGTTGTTCCGCGAGCTGGCGGTACCGCGGCTCGTGGGCACCCCCAATCACCGCATGGTGCGCGAGGTGTTGAAGCGCGAGCTGATCGCGCGCGGCTGCGGCGTCGAGGAGCACGCATTCTCGGGACGTCCTGCCCGTGCGTTGTTCGGCACGCCAAAGCTGGTTTCCGGAATCAATCTGATCGCGCAACGAGGCCGTTCGGCTGTTTGGTTGGTTGCGCATTACGACTCGAAGGGCCAGCCGGTCTCGATGCTAGTGCGGTTGATCGGCTTCCTCTCGCTCATCGCCGGGCTCGTGTGGCTGCCGTTCGGGGATACCGCGGCGGTCATCCCCCTCGCGCTCGGCTTCTCGATCCTGCTGCAAAACCGCGTCACCGATAAGTCACCCGGAGCGGTGGACAACGCGAGCGCACTCGTCGCGGTCTTCATGACGCTCGATCAGTTGTCCCGTGGCGCCGCTGTAGGCGTCGTGTTTTCGGATGCCGAGGAATTCGGGCTGGTCGGTGCCCACGCCCTGGTGCGCGAACGCGCCGCGCTGTTCGCCGGAGCGGCGATCATCAATCTCGACGGCCTCGACGATGTGGGCAACGCCATCGCGTTCCTGCATCGGCCGGGAAGGGTGGCGGATGCGGTCGTGCGTGCACTGCGGGCGACGCGCGCCCGTTGGTTACCGGTGGTTGTGGACGGCATCGCCCTGGCGCGCGTCGCCGGCGAGTGCGTCACGATTCTCAAGGGGAACGCGCAGACGATGGCGATCGTCCATCGCCCCGAGGACTCCGTTTCTCGAGTGCGGTTGGACGGCGCGGCGACCGTGGCCGCGGGGCTGGCGCGGGTGCTGCGAGCCGGATAGCTTCCCCCAGAGGATACTCCAGAGCCCCCCCAACCCCGGCGGGGGCTTTTTCGTTGCCCCAGGGAGACGCGTCTAGTGTTCGGACCGAAGACGCAGTGTGTCGTTGTGGTCGGAGCCCAGTGGGGCGATGAGGGCAAAGGCAAGATCGTCGACGTGCTGGCGGAGCGCGCGGATCTCGTGGTGCGCTATCAAGGCGGCGCCAACGCCGGGCATACGGTTGACACGGGGGAGGGCAAGTCGTTCGTGCTGCACCAGATACCCTCCGGGATCCTGCAGGGCGCCGTCTGCGTCGTGGGAAACGGTGTGGTGCTCGATCCCGAGCAGTTGTTCGCCGAGCTCGACGCGCTCGAGGCCCGCGGCGTCCGTACGGAGCAGAAGCTGCACGTTTCCGACCGCGCCCATCTCACGCTCCCCTACCACAAGTTGTTGGATCGCGCGCGCGAGAAACAGGAAAAGATCGGTACGACGGGGCGCGGCATCGGGCCGACCTATGAGGACAAGTACGGGCGGCGAGGTGTGCGCGTCGGGGACCTGCGCAACCTGGCGCGCGCGCAGGAAGTCGTCCGAACTCGCGTCGAGTCGGCGAACCAGATGTTGGGGATGCTGGGAGCGGGGAGCGGCGAGCGGGCGAGTCCGGAAGAGCACGCTCGTCTGCTCGATCGATTGGCACCGCGTTTATTGCCGTTGGCGGTGGACGCCGGCCGGGTGGTGTGGGAAGCCTTAGCGCGCGGCGAGTCGGTGCTGCTCGAGGGTGCGCAAGGCGCGCTGCTCGACGTCGATCACGGCACCTATCCGTACGTCACGTCGTCCAACACGACGGCGGGTGGCGCGGCCGTGGGTGTGGGGATCGGGCCCACGGCGATCGATGCGGTGCTCGGCGTCGTGAAGGCGTACACGACGCGCGTCGGCAATGGACCGCTGCCGACCGAGGCGGAGCCGGCGGTCGCGGAGCGCATTCGGGACCTGGGAGGCGAGTTCGGCGCGACGACGGGAAGGCCGCGCCGCTGCGGGTGGTTCGATGCTGTCGTGGTTCGGTACGCCGTACGCGTGAACGGACTTACGGGACTGGCGGTCACGAAGCTGGATGTGCTGGACACCTTCGCCGAGATTCCCGTAGGCGTAGGCTATCGCCTGGACGGCGAAAACATCGACAGCATGCCGGCGGATGTCGAAACCATCGGTCGGGTGCAGCCGATGTACGAAAAAGTACCTGGCTGGCAGAAGTCGCTGACCGACGTGCGACGGCTTGCGGATCTGCCGCCGGCTGCGCGAGCATACGTTGACCGGTTGCAGGATCTGGCCGGAGCTCCGGTTCGATACGTGAGTGTCGGAACTCGCAGGGATCAGATTATAGAGGTCTAGCACCGTATGCTGTGCCGCAAACTGCAGTGTTTAATGCAGAAAACAGTATAGGAGTTTTACTAGGTCGTCTGACGCGCAATTGCTGTGACAGGAGTTACAAGGGGGCACCGTTCTTGCTTCCGGAGGTAGCCAGAACTCTCGAAAAGGGCAAACCGTCGGTGACGGCGGGGCGCAAAGCCAAGGGTCTCAGCAATGAGATAGCCTAGCTGCCAGAGGAACTGAGGCGCCGCCCGATTTGCGAGAAGGAGTTCGCTTCGCTCACATCGGGTTCTAGGGCGCACGGTGTGCGGCAGGCGATCACCCCCTGGGGAAACTCAGGGGGTTTCTCGTTTTTGTTATGTTGGCCCGCATGCCCATCGTCGTCCTCGTCGCTCCTGCGGCCTTCAAGGGCACCCTCGGCCCACGCCAGGTCGCCGCAGCGATCGCCACCGGCGTACGCCGCGCCGTCCCAGGCGCCTCAGTGCTCGAGTGTCCGGTAGCCGACGGCGGCAATGGTCTCCTCGACGTGGTGCTTCCCGCGGGAGCGCTGCGGGAACGGCTGCCGGTCACGGGCCCGATCGGCGACTCCGTATCGGCGGAACTGGGCTGGATCGACGCCGAGACGGCCATCATCGAGAGCGCGTCTGCGTGCGGACTCGCACTCGTCGAGCCGGAAGACCGCGATCCGATGCGCACCACCACACGGGGGGTCGGGGAGCTGATCTGGACGGCCGCCGACCGCGGCGCGAAAACGATCGTGGTCGGACTGGGCGGCACCGCGACCGTGGACGGCGGAACCGGTGCCGCGCGCGGACTCGGTTGGACCTTCGAAAACGCCGCGGGTGAGCAGCTTCCCGAGGGCGGTGGTTCCCTTGCCGACCTTGCCTCCTTCAGGTCCGGCTGGGGTCTGGCGGCGCGTGTCGTGGCGCTCGCCGATGTCGCGACGCCGCTGCTCGGCGCGGACGGCGCTGCGCCGGTGTTTGGACCGCAAAAGGGCGCGCGCCCCGACGAAATCCCCCGGCTCGCCGCCGGCCTCGCCTGTCTGGCGGCGTTGTGGGCCCAATCCGGCCGTCCCGAGCTCGGGATGATGCCTATGGGCGGAGCGGCCGGCGGCCTCGGCGCCGGCCTCGTCTTCTTCGCGCGCGCCGAGCTCGCCGGCGGGGCGGAGTGGGTGCTGGAGCGCGCCGGTTTCGACGCGGCGCTGGCGAAAGCCGACCTCGTGATCACCGGGGAAGGGATCTTCGACAAGACATCCCTGGTAGGGAAAGCGCCGGGAGAAGTCGTGCGGCGCGCGCAGGCGGCCAGGAAGAAGGTGGCCGTCGTTGCGGGACGCGTGGAGGGACTGATCGGCGTACACACCGTCGGCGGTGACGGCGATGGCCGCTTGCTGGACGGCCCGGCGCTTGCGCGCATGGCCGAACAGGTCGCGCGCGAGGCGCTGCATCTATAACTTCCGGCTCCTTATGCCGCCCGTAACTGCTGACAAAACCATGGATAAGCTCGTGTCGCTGGCCAAGCGGCGCGGCTTCGTCTTTCAATCCTCGGAGATCTACGGCGGCCTCGGCTCCGTGTGGGATTACGGGCCGCTGGGCGTCGAGCTCAAAAAGAATATCAAGGAGCGCTGGTGGCGCTCGATGGTCCACGAGCGCCAGGACATCGAGGGGCTCGATGCCGCCATCCTGATGCACCCCAAGGTGTGGGAGGCGTCGGGGCACGTCGCCGGATTCACCGATCCGCTCGTCGATTGCAAGCAGTGCAAAAACCGGTTCCGCGCCGACGATCCCCGAATCAAGGGCACCCCGGGCCAGCCCGACGCGCAGTGTCCCGTGTGCGGCAGCAAGGGCACCCTCACCGCGCCGCGGCAGTTCAATCTGATGTTCAAGACGTTCATGGGACCTGTCGAAGAGCAGGCCGCCGCGCTCTATCTGCGGCCCGAGACGGCGCAGGGGATCTACGTCAACTACCTCAACGTCCTCCAGTCGTCGCGGCAGAAGATTCCCTTCGGCATCGCGCAGATCGGCAAGGCGTTCCGCAACGAGATCACGCCCGGCAACTTCATTTTTCGGACGCGCGAATTCGAGCAGATGGAGATGCAGTTCTTTGTGAAGCCGGGGAGTGAGAACGAGTGGTTCGAGCGGTGGCGCGCGGAGCGGATGCAGTGGGTCGCAGCGCTCGGCATCCGTTCCGAGAAACTGCGGTGGCATCAGCACGGCAAGGACGAGCTGGCCCATTACGCGAAGGATGCCTACGACATCGAGTACGAATTCCCGTTCGGCTGGCAGGAGTTCGAGGGCATCCATAACCGCACCGACTTCGATCTGTCGAATCACCAGAAGCATGCCGGGAAGAAGCTCGACTATCTCGATCCCAAGACGAACGAGCGCTTCCTCCCCTACGTCGTCGAGACGTCGGCGGGCGCCGACCGGACAACGTTGGTGGTTTTGTGCGACGCGTATAGAGAAGAAGAAGTCGGCGGCGAAGAGGCGGCGGAGGGGGGCGACATGCGCGTCGTCCTGAAGCTCAAGCCGTCGCTGGCGCCGCTCAAGGCGGCGGTGTTTCCGCTGGTGAACAAGGAGGGGATGCCGGAGCTGGCCCACCGCATTCACGACGATCTGCGCCGCCACCTCAAGGTGTTCTACGACGATGGCGGATCGATCGGGCGCCGCTACCGGCGCCAGGACGAAGCCGGCACGCCGTACGGTATCACCATCGACGGCCAGTCGACCCAGGACCAGACCGTGACGGTGCGCGATCGCGACACGCTCAAACAGGATCGCGTCGCCGCCGCCAAGCTCGTCGAGTACCTGACGCAAAAGCTGGCGGGTTGAAGCGCGTACTCGTCGAGTGCCGCGATCTCTTCTTTCACGCGAAGCTGCAGGAGGTCGTGCGCAAGGCTGGAGCAGAGCCGACGCGGGACGAGCCATTCGACGTGGCAGTCGTCGAGCTGGGCAATGCGGACGGCGCAGCGCGAATTCGCGAGCTGGTGCAGCGCGGCATCACCGTGCTGGCGTTTGGCTCGCACGTCGATGCCGCGGCGTTGCGCGCCGCCCGGGACCTGGGTGCGCGGGCAGTGCCGAATTCCGAAATTGAGAATGCCCTGCGTGCGCTGGTGTAGGCCCTAGATGCCACGAGATCGGAAGCGCGTCGACGTGCTGGTGCTCGGCGCCGGCGCCGCCGGCCTTGCCGCGGCGCGCGATCTCTCCCACGCCGGCCTGCGCGTCACCATCATCGAGGCGCGGCCCCGGGTCGGCGGCCGGGTTCTCACGCTGCACGATCCGCGCGCACCCGTCCCGCTCGAGCTCGGTGCCGAGTTCATCCACGGCGAGACGGCCGAAACCCTGTCCCTCGCGCAGGCGGCCGGGCTCGCGGTGCTGGAGCTGCCCGACACGCATGAGCTCGCGAGCGCCGGCCGGTTCAAGCCGATGGGCGATTTCTGGGCGGTCATCGATCGGATGAACCGCGATCTCGCCCGTCGCGTCGCGCGCAGCGGCAAGGATTTCCCGGTCAGCGAGTATCTGGAATCGGCGAGCGTCCCGGCGTCACGCCGCGGCATGCTGCGGGACTTCCTGCAGGGTTTTTACGCCGCGCACCCGGACCGCTTGAGTGCGAAGTCGCTGGCGGTCGAGACGGAGGGGGGGGACGAGGAAGACGAAGTCGAGGGCAAACAGTTCCGCATCGCGAACGGCGGCGACGCCCTGATGAAATGGCTGCGGGATGGGTTGGATCCCGACCGTACCGAGGTGCGTCTCAGCTCGGTTGCGAGGTCAGTGCAGTGGAAACGCGGTGCCGTCAGCGTCGCGTGTCACGGTGGCGACCGCGCGCCGTTGCCCACGGTCCGCGCCCGCGCCGCATTGATCACGCTGCCGCTCGCCGTCCTCAAGGCCGGTGTCGTGGGGTTCGATCCGGCGCTCCCCGCCAAGCAGCGCGCGCTGGCGGGTATCGAGACGGGGCAGGTGTTCAAGATCGTGCTGCGATTCCGCGAGGCGTTCTGGGAGCGGCCGGAATTCCTGAAGGAGCGGCGCGAACAGTCGGGGGGGGCCGGGGGAGGGGGGGGCTCGAACGGCAGCGGGCTGAACATTCTTCACGCCCACGGTGCCGAGGTACCGACCTGGTGGACATCGCTGCCGGTGCGTTCGCCCGTGCTGGTCGGCTATGTCGGCGCCGTCGCCGCCGAGCAGCTGCTCGCGGAGGACCCGCCTTCGCGGCTGGAGCGTAGTCTGGTGGCGCTCTCCGAGGTGCTTGCCGTGCCGCGGCGCGAGCTGGAGCAACAGCTCGACGCCTCGGCCAGTCACGACTGGCACGCCGATCCGTTCGCGCGCGGCGCCTATAGCTACATCGGCGTCGGCGGCAACAGCGCCCCGCGCGCCCTGGCGCGGCCGGTGGACGGGACGTTGTTCTTTGCCGGGGAAGCGACGAACGGCGCGGAAATCGGGACGGTGGCAGGAGCGCTGTCGAGTGGACGGCGAGCCGCGCGAGAGGTATTAAAGGCGCTTCGTTAACTCGCGTGCCGTTTGCCGTCTTCTATATGAAGGAACCGGTGTTCTTTATGTTCCGTCGCTAGCATGGATCGAGACCGCGAGCTGCTGCGCCATTTCCTGGCCGCCATCGCCTACCGCACGCAGAAAGCGCTGCGCGACGCGCCCGAGCACTATCCGACGTTCAGCGCCGGCAACCGCGCGCGTACGCCCGCGGAGCTGGTGCGGCACATGACGGCGCTCATGGGCTACGTGCGCACGCACTTTGTCGGCGGATCGTATGCCGGGAAGCCGGCGCCGCTGCCCACCTTCAAGGCGGAGGTCGTGCGTTTCCACGAGATGGTGGAAGCGGTCGGGCAGCTGCTCGCGAGCGACACGCAGTGCTCGATTACCACCGAGCAGCTCCTGCAGGGTCCCTTCGCGGACACGATGACGCATGTCGGACAACTGGCGATGCTGCGGCGCCTCGCCGGCGCACCGGTCGCCCCCGAGAACTTCATCTTTGCCGATATCCGCGCCGACCGTCTGCACGCCGAGCAGCCGCCGCCCGCCCGGCCGGACACGCACTGGCCCGAGGCGCCGGAGTGAGCTCGTCCCAAAAGTGCTGCCTGTGCGGGCAGACGATCCCCCCGACCGCGAGCGATCCGGTCGCCTTGAGCGGCGGCGATTCCGCCACGCTCTATTGTCATTCCGCCTGCTTGAGTGATCACGGCATGCTCCCGGCCGGCCGCGAGCTGCAGGAAGCCGACACGCGCAAGAACGAGTTCCTGGCGTTGCTGGCGCACGCGCTGCGAAACCACCTCGGCCCGATCCGCCACGCGGTGACAGTCCTGCGCGCCCGCACGCCAAGCGAGGAAGAGTTGGACTGGGCGACGAGCATCATCGACCGGCAGACGGAGCACATGACCCGGCTGGTCGACGACTTGCTCGACGTTTCGCGCGTCGCACGCGGGACGATCGAGCTGCGCCGGGAACAGGTAGACGTCGCCGCGATACTGAAAGCGGCCGTCGCAGCGAGCGCCGCGCTGATCGAGCGATCCCACCACGCGCTCAGCGTCTCATTGCCCACCGATCCGGTGTACGTCGAGGGCGACGTGACGCGCCTGACGCAAGTCGTGGCAAACCTGCTCGACAACGCCGCCCAATATACCGAGCCCCGCGGCCGCATCTCGCTCTCCGGCGGGCGCGACCGCGACAGCGCCGTCATCACGGTGACCGACAGCGGTATCGGCATAGCGGCCGACGTGCTGCCGCGCATCTTCGACCTGTTCACCCAGGGCGGCATGTCCGGCGATCGCGCGCAGCGGGGACTCGGCGTCGGCCTGGCCCTCGTGGAACGGCTGGTGAAGCTGCACGGCGGCGAGGTCACCGCGTCCAGCGGCGGCCTCGGAAAAGGGAGCCAGTTCACGATCCGGCTTCCGGCGCTCCAATCGCACCGCCAGCCCGCGCCGGAGCGGCAGGCGCCGCATCAACCGGACGCGGGCAACCATTGCCGCATCCTCGTCGTCGACGACAACGAGGACTCGGTGGACAGCCTCGCGATGCTGCTGCGCATGCTGGGCTACGAAGTCGACACCGCGAGTGACGGAGAGACGGCACTGGTGGCGGCCGAGGATTTCCGGCCCGACGTCGCGATTCTCGACATCGGTCTACCCAAGATGACGGGGTATGACCTGGCGAAACTGATGCGGGAGAAGCCGTGGGCGAAGGACATGGTCCTCGTGGCGTTGACCGGCTGGGGGCAGGACCATCACCGCAAGCTCTCCATCGAAGCGGGCTTCAATCATCACCTCACCAAGCCCGTCGAGTTCGACGTCCTGCAACAGATTCTCGCGGAAGCGGACAGGTCCCTCCCAGACCGGGACGGCGGCGCGCGCTGACTTCCCGCAGGCGCTATCTTTCGACGCCATGACCCACACGACGACCGTTTCGCTCTCGCCCGCCGACGTCCTGGCGCGCGCGCAGCAGTTCTTCGCCGAGCGTGTGCCCCACGCCGCGGCCTTCATCGAGAAGGCGGGGCCGAGCTTCGTGACGTTGCGCGGGCAAGGGGGCGAGGAAATCGTGATCAGCGCCTGGGAGGACACAGCGCGGGGTGTGACTCGCGTCCGCGCCTCGACGTTGTTCTTCGATCAGGCGCTGGACCGGTTCTTCTCGACGTTGCCCCTGGCATCGCCGCTCGAGGTGGCATGAGCACGAACGTCGGTGAGCGGTACGCCGTGCGCGTCATGGTGACGCCCGCCTGGGAGCACGTGCCCGTGCAGGTGGATGACACCACGACGGTCGCGCAGCTCAAGCGGGAAGCGTTGCGCGCCGCGTTGAAGCGGGCGCCACTCGGCGAACAGGAGTACATCGTGAAGTTTCGCGGCGCTGCCGTGCTCGACGAATCGCTCACGCTGCGGGCCCTGGGCGCCGTCCCGAACGCCCCCTTCATCGTGCTGCCGGCCCGGCGCCAACCGGTGCGGTGAGCACCTCCGCCTTCACGCGGGCCGTCACGATCCTCGCCGTCGGGTTTTTGCTGCTCGACGCGGTGCTGTTCGCGCTCGTCAGCCGCTTCCTGTGGGCCGCCGTCTGCGGCGTCGCGGCGGTGCTCGTGATCGTGGGGTGGCAGCGCTACCGCCGGATCATGGCGGACCTGGCCGCCGCCCGTAAAGAGATGAAGCGCGAAGTGGAATCGATTCGCGAGCTGCTGCACACCAACCGCCAGAACTAAGTGTCGACCGCAGTCGTCTGGAACCCGGCCTGCCGGCACCACTACGCGGGCGCGGGACACCCGGAGCGCCCGCAACGGTTCGAGGCCGTGCTCGAAGCGTTGCGACACCCCGCGCTGGCGCAGCACGTGGAATGGGTGGAAGCCCCGCCGGCGGCGCGTCCCGCGATCGAGCGTGTGCATCCTCCCGCGTATATCGATTTGCTTGAGGCGATGAACGCGCGCGGCGGCGGCGCGCTCGACGCCGACACGTTTCTCGGCCCTCGCAGCTGCGAGAGCGTCCTGGCGTCCGCCGGCGTCGCGCTCGCGGCGGTCGAACAGGGGAAGCGCAAGGGCACAGCCGTCGGCATTACCCGACCGCCCGGTCATCACGCGCTGGCCGACCGGGCCATGGGGTTCTGCTTCCTCAATAACGTGGTGCTGGCCGGCCGCCACGCGCAGGCGCTCGGGTGCGCGCGCGTGCTGATCGTGGATTGGGACGTGCACCACGGCAACGGCACGCAGGCGCTCGTCGAGCGCGACCCCACCATCCGCTTTGTGTCGATGCATCAGTATCCGTGGTATCCGGGCACCGGGGCGGCCGACGAGCGCGGCGTCGGCAACGTCTTCAACATCCCGCGTCCGGGCGGGCTGCCGCGCGCGACCTACGTGCGCGATTTCCTCGCCGGCGTGGATGCCGCGCTCAAGCAGTGGCAACCCGACATGCTCCTCATCTCCGCGGGATTCGATTCTCTCGCCGGTGACCCGCTCGGCGAATTCACGCTCGAGCCCGAAGACATCGGCACCTGGATCGAGGCGCTGCGCGAGCGGATGGGAGCGCGTCCGGTCGTCGCTGTGCTGGAAGGCGGCTACCGGCTCGACCTGCTCGCCGCCGGTGTCGTGGCTCTCGTGCGAGCGCTATCTTGAGGTCGTGACCGCCACTTCCGTCCCGGCGCAACAGCCGCAAGCCTCGAAGCACTGGCCGTCGAGCATCTACCGGCGGCCCGATGGCACGCTCGAGCAGGATTTTTCACCGGCGCGCATTCGCGAGATTCTTCAAAGCGGCGAGGGCGAGCTGTGGGTCGACGTCGACAGCACGAGCATGCACCAGCATGCGCTGCTCGAGAAAGTCTTCGAGTTCCACCCGCTCTCCATCGAAGACACGCTGTCGCCGGGGAGCCGGGTCAAGTTCGAGGAGTACGACCGCTACGTCTTCGTCGTGATGGCGGTCATTCGCTTCGACGAGGGCACGCCCGAGCCCTACGATCTCGCCACGTCGAACCTGTATTTCTTCCTCGGCAAGAACTTTCTGGTGACGGTGCATGCCCTGCCGTCCAAGAGCTGCGCCATCGTGCGCGATCGGCTGCAGCGCAGTCCCGACCTGCTCGCCCGCGGCGTCGAGATGGCGATGCACAACATCATCGACCAGTCGGTGGACGCCTATTTCCCGATCGTCGAAGAGCTCAACACGATGGTGGACGGGCTGGAAGAGCGGCTGTTCGAGCGGTTCGATCCCGGCCTGATTCACGAGATCTTCAAAGCGAAGCGTGCGGCGTTCTCCCTGCGCCGCCACGTCGGCCCGCTGCGCGAAGTCCTCAACATCCTGACCAACCGGCCGTGCGGCTTCATTCGCCCCGACACGCAGCTCTACTACCGCGACGTGTACGACCACACGATCCGCATCGTGGAATCGATGGACACCGTGCGCGACCTGCTGGCGGGCGTGCTCGAGACGTATCTCTCGCAGACCTCGAACCGCTTGAACACGGTGATGAAGCAGCTCTCCATCGTCGCCACGATCGCGCTGCCGCTGATCGTCATCGGGGGAGTCTTCGGCATGAACTTCAGCCAGATGCCGTTCACCCACAATCCGTACGGCTTCTACGGCGCCCTCGTCGTGATGGCGGTGACCTCCGGCGTCATCATGTGGTGGCTCAAGAAGAATCGATGGCTCTGAAGCTCGTCGTCGAGCAGAGCTCCATCACCACCCGTCATCCGTTTGCCATCGCCCGCGGCTCGACGAACGGGTACAAGCGCGCGTGGGTCCGCCTGGTGGACGACGACGGACTGGAAGGGTGGGGGGAAGCGGATCCCTCGTCGTTCTACGGCGAGACCCTCGAAACCGTGCTCGCGGCATTCGCAAAGCTCGCGGCGCACCTGCCGCGCGATCCGTTCGACCTCGAAGCCGCGGAAGATCGCTGGGAGCATGCGCTGCCGAAGAACTGGGCGGCCCGCGCGGCGCTCTCCGCCGCGCTGCATGACCTCGTCGGGAAAAAGCTGGGCCAGCCGCTGTGGCGGCTGTGGGGGCTCGATCCCCAGCGGGCGCCGCTCTCGTCCTTCACGATCGGGCTCGACGCGCCGGACAAGATGCGCGCCAAAGTCCGCGAGGCCGACGACTATCCCATTCTGAAGGTGAAGCTCGGCACCGACCGCGATGAAGAGATCCTGCGGACGGTGCGGGAAGCGACGCGCAAGCCGCTGCGCGTGGACGCCAACGCCGGTTGGACGGTGGCGCGGGCCAAGCAGATGATCCCGGTCTTGAAGGAGTACGGCGTCGAATTCCTCGAGCAACCGCTTCCCCCCGACGACCTCGAGGGTTTGAGCGACGTGCGACGAGCGGCGGCGAAACACAACCTGCCCGTGGTCGTGGATGAGAGTTGCCTGGTCGCGACGGACATTCCCCGGCTGGTCGGGCGGGCGGACGGCATCAACATCAAGCTCGCCAAATGCGGCTCGCTGCGTGAAGCGCTGCGCATGATCGCGACGGCGCGCGCGCACGGCATGCTCGTCATGGTCGGCTGCATGATCGAGACGTCGCTCGGCATCACCGCCGCCGCGCACTTCACGCCGCTCGTGGACGCCGCCGACCTCGATGGCGCGGCCCTGACCGTGGACGACCCGTTTACGGGCGCGACCATCGGGCAAGGCCAGATTCGGTTGCCGGCTGAACCGGGCCTGGGTGTCCGGCGGCGATGACCTATGCGGCAGTCGTCCTCCCAGTCCCGGTAAGCCGCTCCTACATCTACGAAGTCCCTGAACCGCTCGCGGCACGCGTCGTCCCAGGTGCGCGGGTGGTAGTGCCGTTGCGGCGCCGCAGCGTCGTCGGAATCGTGACGGAAACGTTCAGCGATCTGCCGTCAGCCGTCAGCAACATCAAACCGATTTCCGCCGCACCCGACGATCAGCCCGCGCTCTCACCCGCGCTGCTCGCCTTGGGCCGCTGGATCTCCGACTACTACGGTGCCCCCCTCGGGGTGTCGCTGCGCGCGATCCTCCCAGGCCCGCTGTGGAGTGTCGCCCGGCCCGCCGGACCGGCACCGGCCGCAGAACGTCTCCTTGTGCTCATCGGGAATGGACTGGAGTCCCTGCTCGAGCGGGAGCAGCGTTTCAAACGGGCGCCCAAGCGACGGGCGGTCTATGAAACCGTCGAAGCTCTTGGGGGGCGTGCGCCGGTGTCGCACCTGGTCGATCAGCTGCGGTTGTCCAGGAATGCCCTGGATGGGCTGGTACGGCAGGGCCTCGCGCGCATCGAGCACGTTCCGGAGATGCGCGATCCGTTTTCAGGTCTCTCGTCACCTCCACCACTTTCACTCACCGAGGACCAGCGCCGTGTCGTAGAGGGAATTGCCGGCACACCGATCGATAAGCCTGTCTTACTGCACGGCGTCACTGGCTCGGGAAAGACGCTCGTTTATCTCGACGTCCTTCGTAGCGTCGTAGCGTCTGGCAACGGTGCGATTCTCCTCGTCCCCGAAATCGCCCTCACTCCGCAGACCGTCGCCCGCGTCCGCGGCGTCTTCGGCGACAAGGTCGCCGTGCTCCACTCAGGATTGTCCGACGGCGAGCGTGCCGACGCATGGCGCGCCTTGCGCCGTGGCGAGCGGCTGGTCGCGGTCGGCCCGCGCTCCGCCGTGTTCGCGCCCGTACAGCGGCTCGGCGCGATCGTCGTGGACGAGGAGCACGAGCCGAGTTACAAGCAGGGCTCGCTGCCGCGCTATCACGCGCGCGACGCGGCTGCGATGCGCGCGCAACTGGAGGGGGCGCGGCTGATCCTGGGCAGCGCGACGCCGTCGCTCGAGACGCTGGACCAGGTCGACCAGGGCCGCGTGGCGTTGTTCGAGCTGCCCGAACGCGTGGGCGCGCGGCCGCTGCCACCGGTCGAGATAGTGGACTTGCGCAGCGCGCCGCGGATCGCGCCGTCGGAAGCCGGTGTGATCCCCTGGAGTGAGGCGCTCGATACCGCGATTGCCGGAGCGCTGGAGCGTGGCGAGCAGATCATTCTGCTGCTCAACCGGCGCGGCTTCGCCACGTTCGTCCAGTGTCCGGCCTGCGGCAACGTGCCGGGATGCCCGCAGTGCGCCATCGCGCTCACGGTCCACCACACGCCGCCGGCGTTGCGGTGCCATTACTGCGGGCACGAGGAGCCGATTCCCGAGATCTGCGCGGTGTGTGGCAATCCGACCCAGCGCCTGCGCGGGCTTGGCACGCAGCAACTCGAGCACTTCCTCGGCCTGCGCTATCCCGCGGCGCGCATCGCGCGCATGGATCTCGACACCACCACGAGCAAATGGGCGCACCATCACATCCTGGAGCGTGTCGGGCGCGGCGAGGTCGACATCCTGCTCGGCACGCAGATGATCGCCAAAGGGCTCGATTTTCCCAACGTCACGGTCGTCGGCGTGGTCGATGCCGATACCGGCCTGCATTTCCCCGATTTTCGCGCCGGGGAGCGCACGTTCCAGCTTGTGGCCCAGGTCGCCGGCCGAGCGGGACGGGGGCCGCGCGGTGGCCACGTGTTCGTGCAGACGCGCTCGCCCAATCACCACGCGATCCGCGCGGCGGCGGCGCACTCCGTCTCGCAGTTTGCGGCGGCCGAGCTGCCGCTGCGGGCACCGCCGAACCCTCCTTATCCTCCCCGAACCGGCTTGGTTCGCTTCGTCATTGCGACCACCGATCACGCCAGGACGGCGGAGCTGGCGGAAAAGGTCGCCGCCTGGCTGCGACGCGCCTCCCGCGAGCGGCTGGAAGGGCTGCTGACGGTGCTGGGCCCCGCGCCATGTCCCCTGATGCGCATCAAGGGGCGCTGGCGCTGGCACGTGCTCGTGAAGGCGGCGGAGCCGCGCGTGCTCGGCCGCGTCGTGCGCGCGTGGCGCGCGCAGCCGCATCGGGGAGGCGCGGTGATGGTCGATCGCGATCCCGTTTCACTCTTGTGAAAGCCGTTTCCCTTCGGGTATTTTCACCGGCCTGTGAGTCGCCCCCGGTTTCAGTACCGACCACCCAACTTTGCCGCGCCGCCGCTGTCGGGCGCGCCCGACGCGCGATTCACACCCGCACCCGCCGACGGGGTCCTGCCCGACGGTTTTTTTTCGACTACGAACTTGCCGACGTACGTGAAGCTGCCGGGCGAGAGCGGCTGGCGCCGACCGCGGCTGCCGCGCATGGATTGCGTGATCGTGAAGGCCAGCGGTGACGATCTGGTAGTCACGGAGCCGCGCCGCGTACGCAAGGGCGACAAGGTCGCTGTGGGAGCGGCGGAGGACGGCACCGAGGGGATCTTCGTGCACGCCGAGGGTTTTCTCGGCGGCACGCACAGCGCCAACGAGTTCCGCTTCATGGCGGCGGAAGTGTCGCGCGAGCGGCCGGTGGACTACAGCGTGCTCGCGGAGCTGCTGGGCTTGGAGAAAGTGCGCGGCGGTAGGATCCTCTGGGTGATCGGACCCGCGCTCGTGCATGCCCGCGCGCGCGAGGACATGATCTGGTTCATTGAGAACGGCTACTGCCACAGGTTGCTCGGTGGCAACGCCGTGGCGGTACACGATCTGGAGGCGGCGATCTTCGGCACGACGCTGGGGATGTCGAGCTCTGGCGAGAGTGTGGAGGGCGGGCACGGACTGCACATGCGTGCCATCAACGCGATCCGCCGCGCCGGGTCGATCGAGAAGGCCGTGGCCCAGGGAGTCGTCAAGAGCGGCATCATGCATGCGCTGGTGTCCAACCGCATCCCTTATGTTCTCGCGGGCTCGATACGCGACGACGGTCCCTTGCCGGACGTCATCCCCGACACGCTCGCGGCGCAGGACGCCATGCGCGCGCATACATCGACTGCGACGTTCGCGATCTTCGTGGCTACGGCGCTGCACGCGATCGCCGTCGGGAACATGCTGCCCGCGTTTGTGGACTCGGAGGACACCGACAAGATCCGCCCGTTGACGACGATCTGCGTCGATCAAACCGAATTCGTGGTCATGAAGTTGCGTGACCGCGGCACGCACCAGGCCTACGGCGTAGTGACCAACGCGCAGGATTTCATGCACGTCCTGCGCTTCTATGTGGAGCGATGGCAAGCCTCGGCGCCGGCGGTCTTACACCGTTAGCTGCAGGACAGGGCGCGGGCTGGGCCAAGCTCGCCGAGGCCGTCGCGGCGCAGGTGCCGCCGGCGGAGATCGAGACGATCTATGCGTTCCGGCCGATCAAACGGCAGGGACGCGAGTGGGGGACGGCGGTGGTGACGCGCAAGAGTGCCTCCGCCGACGGCCGGTTGCGCGTCTACACCGCGAAATACATGCTCGTGGTGCGTGGCAAGGAGCGCGGGCAGGCAAAAGTGGAAGTCGTTGAGGTGGCGCTCAGCACCGCGGAGGTGTTGGCGCAGGTGTTGCAGGCGACGGTGGACCGGGGTGGCGATACGGAGCTGCCGGTCGAGCTGGGTCCCGCGGTCTGGTACGAAGGGAGGTAGTCCCGAGTTGATTGACGCGCGAATGTTCATCCCGACCAAGGCCTTTCTCACCAAAGGCGTCGGTCGGCACAAGGAAAAGCTCACCAGCTTCGAGATGGCGTTGCGCGATGCGCATCTTGCGAACTTCAACCTCGTCCGGGTGAGCTCAATTTTTCCCCCTCATTGCGAGCTTGTCGATCGCGAAGAGGGGCTGAGCATGCTGCGGCCCGGGCAGGTGCTGTTCACCGTCGTCGCGGAGTCGTCCACCAACGAGCCGAGCCGTCTCATCGCGGCGTCGATCGGGCTCGCGCTCCCCGCCGACCCCTCCCATCACGGATACATCTCCGAACACCACAGCTACGGCCAGAACGAAGTTACCGCGGGGGAGTACGCCGAGGACCTCGCCGCCTCGATGTTGGGGACGGTGCTCGGCGTCCCCTTCGATCCCGAGAAGGCGTGGGACGAGCGGCGCGAGCAGTGGCTGCTCTCCGGCGAGATCGTGCGCACGATGAACGTGACGTCGACCGCCGAGTGCGGTCCCGACGCCCGCTGGACCACCGTGGTGTCCGCGGTCGCGTTCTGCGGTTAGCGTGGCTGTCGCGTTCGCGGCCGGACTGCTGAGTTTCCTGTCCCCGTGCGTGCTGCCGCTGATTCCGAGCTACGTCGGATTCCTCACCGGCATGTCGGTGGAGGAGGTGGAGCAGCGGCGCTGGACGGCATTGCTGCACGGCATCTGGTTCGTCGCGGGGTTCTCACTCGTCTTCATATTGCTCGGCGCGGCCGCGTCCGCGGTGGGCAACTGGCTGCGCGACTATCAGGTGTGGCTGGGGCGGATCGGCGGCGTGCTGCTGATCTTGTTGGGCGTGTATTTGCTCGGCATCCTGCGGCCCGCGTTCCTGATGCGTGAATGGCGCATCCAGCTGGCGCGCAAACCGATCGGCTATTTCGGCTCGGGGGTGGTCGGGTTCACGTTTGGCGCGGCGTGGACGCCCTGCATCGGGCCGATCCTGGGCGGCATTCTGACCCTCGCGGCGACACAGGCCGGTCTGGGACGCGGCGTCACGCTGCTCGCCGCCTACGCACTGGGGCTCGCAGTGCCGTTCCTGGTGACCGCGCTCGCACTGGACAGGTTTTTAGTGTGGTTTCAGCGCTTTCGTCCCTACATTGTATGGGTGGATCGCATCGCCGCTGCGATGCTGATCGTGCTGGGCGTGCTGCTTGTCACGGACAGTTTTACGCTGCTGGCGGGATATCTGCGGGGACTGACGCCCGAGTTCCTGCGGCAACGGCTGTAGAAACCTGACGTCGCAGGACGGGTACCCATTGCCAACCGTTGTGAGAAAGAGGCTGCCATGAACCGGTTTGCCACTTTGGCGAGCGTCGCGGTCCTGGGATTGTGTGCCTGTCAGAAGGGACAGGACCAAGGCCAGGCCGGCGACTCGACCGCCCGCAACCTGACGCTCGCGCCCGCCGACTCCACGGCGACGCTGCGCGACATGCCCGAGCATCAGACCAACCCGCCGGCCACGCGCGCGCCCGCGCAGCGCACGCCGACGCGCCGCACGCCGCCGCCGCCGGTCGCTCCGGCACTACGGAGGCTCAGCGCCGGCACCACGTTCGACATTGCGGCGACCGATACGATTTCGTCGCGTACCGCCAAGCCCGGTGAGGCGTTCACGGCCCGCGTCGTCGAGGACGTGAAGAACGCGGCCGGCCAGGTGGTCGTCCCCGCCGGCGCGGTAGTCCACGGGAAGATTACCGACGTAAAACCGGCGCCGAATCCGCGCACTCCGGGGACCTTGACGCTGAGCGTTACGAGCGTCACCCTAGGGGGCAACGCATACCCGCTCGATGCCACGGTGGACTCGCTCGAGACGGTGCACAAGGGCCGCGGCGTGACCTCCGGTGACGCGGCCAAGGTGGGCGCGGGCGCGGTCGCGGGCGCGGTGCTGGGCCGGGTGCTCGGCGGTAACCGCAAGGGCACGATCATCGGCGGCATCGTGGGCGGCGCCGCGGGCGCCGCCGCCGCGAACGCGACCAAGGACTCGGACATCATTTTGCCGGCGGGGGCGCACATCATCATCCGACTGACGAAGGAACTCGCGGTAGCGGCATCTTGACGCGGTGATCCGCACCAAGCTGTCCGTGATGATGTTCCTCCAGTTTTTCATTTGGGGGGCATGGTACACGACGATTGGCAACTACATGTCAGCGCACGGCATGGCCTCGCTGACGTCGTGGCCTTACCAGGTCAACCCCATCGCAGCCATGGTGGCGCCGTTTTTCCTGGGCTTGATCGCGGATCGCTTTTTCGCGACGGAGAGGGTGCTCGGGGTTCTACACCTGCTAGGCGGCGCCATCATGCTCCTGGTTCCTCGAGCCACAGGCGCGCCCACCCTCTTCATTTTCTTGCTGCTGCTTTACAATCTATGCTACATGCCCACCCTTGGGCTCGCGAACTCGCTGGCCTTTCACAACATCAAGGACCAAGAGCAGCAATTCCCATTGATTCGCGTTTTCGGTACGATCGGGTGGATTGTTGCCGGACTCTTCATTGGGTTCGTGCTGCGTCGGTTCACGGGCGACCAGTTGCCCGATAACACCGCCCTGCCGATCTACACGACCGGCGTCGCGAGTGCGCTGCTCGGCCTGTACAGCTTCAGCCTGCCCCACACTCCACCACCGGCCGCCGGTCAACGCGTCTCGCTGCGGAGTATCGTGGGGTTGGACGCGCTCCGGGAATTGGGTAGCGGGCCGTTCTACGTCTTCATCATCAGCTCGATGCTGATCTGCATCCCGTTGTCCGCGTACTACGCCTTCGCCCCAATCTTCGCTCGGGTGAGCGTCTACGACGCGGGCACGACCAACCTCGTCACGAAGCTCTTGCCCAATCCATCGTCTCTCATGACGCTCGGCCAGATGTCCGAGACGGCTTTCATGGTGCTCATGCCACTCATGTTTCTGCGAATGGGCGTGAAGCGCATGTTGCTGGTGGGGATGAGTGCGTGGGTTCTGCGCTACGCCCTCTTCGCGCTCGCCGCGCCGAGTGCAGTGTTCTGGCTCATCGCGCTCGGGATCCTGCTCCACGGCGTGTGTTACGACTTCTTCTTCGTAACGGGCCAGATCTACGTGGACAAGAAGTCAACCCCCGCGGTGCGGGGACAAGCGCAGGGATTCCTCGTGTTGGCCACCTATGGCGTCGGGATGTGGATCGGCGCGCGGATCGCAGGTTCCGTATACAACTCGTTCCTCAGTGGAGCCGCGAATCTGACACTGCAGCAATGGTCTCGATTCTGGGTGCTTCCGGCCGGCTTTGCCGCGGCGGTTTTGGTGCTGTTCGCCCTCTTCTTCCGGCCGCATGCGCAGGAAAGGTCCCGCGGCTCACTTACGGAGCCTCGGGGAGCTCCCTAATCCAAATGTTTCTGTAGCGCACCGGGTTGCCGTGATCCTGTAGCTTCAGCGGCAGCTTGTCAGGATGCGCGCGATAAGGCGGTCGAGCCTGGTTCGCCGTGGGCCCCACCAGCTCGAAGTTATCCTGAATCAGAATCCCATTCAGAAATACCGTCATGCGCGCCTGGCGCTCGACTGAGCCGTCGGCCTTGAAGTGGGGCCGGCGAAACACGATGTCGTACGCCTGCCACGCGCCGGGTGGCCGCGTGGCGTTGACGAGCGGGGGGTTCTCGCCGTAGATCGCCCCCGCCTGGCCGTCGGGATAGGTGTCATTCTGGTAGGAATCCAGCACCTGCAGCTCGTAGATCCCCATCAGAAAGATGCCGCTGTTGCCGCGCTCCTGGCCTTCACCCTGGGGGGGCGTCGGCGTCCGCCATTCGATGTGGAGCTGCACGTCGCCGAACCCGCGCGCCGAAACAAGCATGCCGGTGCCCGGCTTCACTTCGACGTAGCCGTCTTTCACGATCCATTTCGCGGCGCTGCTGTCCTGCGCGCGCCACTGCGCGAGGTCGGAGCCGTCGAACAAGACGATCGCGTCCTTCGGCGCGGGGACCGGCGGGCGCTCCGGGCCCCCCCCGGGGTCCACGACCGGGGGCCGCGGACGATCCATCGAGTGTTGCGGCCACTGCTGGGCTTGTGCCATCAGCAGCAAAGCTAGCATGTCGATCATGGCTTCCACGTCCCCTTAGCGACGGCCGGCACGAACGCATCGACGCCCGCCGGCGGGAAGTCGAGCGTGCGACCCTGCTCGGCGCTCATGTAGGCCGTCATCAACACTTTCACGACGTTGAGGCCGTCATCAAACGTCAGCGAGGGTTTCTGCTTCTTGAGAAAGCAGTGCACGAAGTGACGGTCTTCCGCCTCATACCCATAGGCCACGGCCTCGTTGGCGACGACCGGCATCTGCCCGACCTCGGCATTCTGCTTCTCGACGAGGTCTTCGCCCGTTTTCCCCTGAACTTCGCGACTGAAGAACAGCTTCAGCCCCGAGTCCAGCGAATTCCACGACAGGGAGTACTCCGGGCCGAGCAGTTCAGCCGATAGCCTGAGTCCGGGGCCTACGAAGCTCCACGACGTTGTGGCCTCGCCCATGACCCGATGTCCATCATCCGTTGCGAATTCGATCACCACGCTCGCGAAGTCCTCGGCAGGCGCTTTGTCGTAATCGACCTCCTTGCCCATCGTGGCCGCGAGTTTCTTGCTGTAGGTGGGGCGGGTCCACTTGAGACTGGCGATGTGGGCCGTGATCCGCGCCGGCCGCACTGACGACGTCGGTTTGGCGGGATCGGTGAGCAGGTGCTGCACGAGGAGCGACGAGTGACACATCATGTCATTGAGCACGCCGCCGCCCTGCAGCGCGCCTTGCCAAAACCACGGCCCGTGCGGGCCGCTGTGCTCTTCGGCGGCTCGCGCCAGATACGGCCGGCCCGTGAGCTTGGCTCCTCGACCCCACAGCAAGTTGCGGCCAACCTCTACCTGGGGCGCGAAGACCTGGTTCTCGAGATAGCCGTGCGGTAATCCTACCTTATTGACCAGCTCCAACACCCTTTTTGCCTCACTCACATTCCGGCCAAGCGGTTTTTCACACGCAACGCCAAGCAAGGAGCCTTTGCCGCGCTCGATCGTGCTGACCATCTCTTCGACGTTTTCGATGCGCGCGTAGTTCGGACCGCACAGCCAGATCGCGTCGATTGCGGGATCTTCGACCAGCGCGGCGATGGAGGGATACGGCTTGGCGTCACCCACGCCGAGCGTTTTTGCGATCCCGGCGGTGGTGGCGGCGTTGTTCTGATTGGGACTCCACACGCCCAGGATGTCGGCGTCGCGGACGCCGACGAACCCCAGCATGTGGAATTTCGCGTTGAATCCGCTGCCCACGATCCCAATCCCGAGTCGCTTGCTCATTCCGTCCCCTCGTAGGTGACGCCAAGTTTGCGCAGCGCTGCGTCCGGGCAGCCCTTCCACTCGCTCACGAATGTGTTGCCCTGGTAGTCGAGATCGGCGAATCCGATCTTGCTCGTGAAAAACCCCGACGCGGTCAGGTCGCGGAATATGTTGAAGAAGGCAACACCTTGACTGTGCTGCGGTTTTGCTTTTTTGGGCCAGGCAATGTCGTCCAGAACAGCGGAGCGTTCACTTTCCGAACACTGCAGGAAGGTCTTTCCCGAGCGCTCGGAACACTCGTTATCCAGCCACGCGAGCCCGCCGCGCATCGAGACCTGGCCGTCCGGCCGGTCGCTGAGCATGAAGTCCATGAACTCCGGGACGCCGGCGTCGGTCGCGCTACCGGAGCGCTCGTCGCGTGGGATCACGAGGTCGACCAGCACCCGCACCGTCTCCCATTCGTGCGGCGTGAAAAACGTCGGCGCGTACGGGGGGGGGGCTTGCAGCGCGGTGCGCGCCAACGTTGCCGCCCGTGCCGCCTCTGGCGGCGTCCACTTGAACGCCGCCGTCACAGCGGCCATGGCCAACGCGCCTACCGCTTCGCGCCGTTTCACAAGCTCCTCGCTTTCAGCTGTGTCGCGATGTATTCCGACGTGCGCCACGACAGCGCCATGATCGTCCAGGTGGGATTCTTGTCGGCCTGCGACGTGAAGGGAGCACCATCGGCGACGAAGAGATTCTTGACCTCGTGCGTCTGGCAGTTGCCGTTCACGACCGAGGTCTTGGGGTCGGCGCCCATGCGCGCGCCACCCAGCTCGTGGATGATCACGCCACCCGCCGCGATGCCGTAGCCGTCCTCGCGCGTCGGCATCGGCGAGTAGACCTCACCACCCATCTCCGCGATCAGCGCCCGGAACGTCTCCTGCATGTGTTTGACCTGCAGGTATTCGTGGTCGGTAAACTGCCAGTGGAAGCGCAGCACGGGGATTCCCCATTTGTCCACGACGTTGGGATCGATCTCGCAGTAGCTGCCCTCGTTGGGAATCATCTCGCCGCGGCCGGAGAAGCCCACGTACGCGCCGTAATAGCGGCGATAGTCCTGCTTGAGCTGTTTCCCGTAGCCGCCGCCCGGTGGGTAGCGGTGAATTCCGCCCATGAAGCCGTAGTCCGGCATGTCAGCGCCGCCCCACACCTCGATGTGATAGCCGCGCGGGAAATCGAGCTTCTTGTTGTCCAACCACCACGGCATGTAGACGTGCATTCCTCCCACGCCGTCGTGATTGTGAGGGACGTGATCCATCATCTTCGGGATGAAGCCCGAGACGTCAGTGCCGGTCGTGTCGGTGAGATACTTGCCCACCGTCCCGCTGCCGTTCGCGAGACCGTTGGGAAATGATGGCGACTTGGAGTTGAGCAGCAGGCGCGACGTTTCGCAGGCGCTGGCGGCCACCACGACCACGCGGGCGTCGACGTGATGCTCGCTCGCGTCCTTGGTGTCGATGTACGTGATGCCGCTGGCGCGACCATCTCGGCCCATCGTCACCTCACGCGCCATCGCGTTCGTCACGAGCGTGAGCTTACCCGTCCTGAGGGCCGGGGCGATCAGGACATTCGTCGAGGAAAAGTTGGAGTTCGTCTTACAGCCGCGATTGCACTGGCCGCAGTAGTGGCACGCCGCGCGTCCGGGCAGCGGTCTGGTGAGGATCGAGAGCCGCGACGGGACACAGGTGACATTGAGCCGGCGAGCCGCCTGCTGCACGAGCAACTCGTAGCAGCGCGGTTTGGGGGGCGGCAAGAAGATGCTGTCGGGGGCGTTGGCGATGTTCTCCTTGCTCCCGAACACGCCCACCAGCTGCTCCAACTTGTCGTAATAGGGCCTGACGTCGTCGTAGTTGATCGGCCAGTCATCGCCCAGGCCGTCGAACGTCTTCGCCTTGAAGTCGCGCGGGCCGAAGCGCAGCGAGATGCGACCCCAATGATTCGTCCTGCCGCCGACCATCCGCGCGCGCCACCAGCGGAACCTGTCCCCTCTGGCGACGGTGTAGGGCTCCCCGGGGATCTCCCAGCCGCCGATGCAGCCGTCGAACTCCCCAAAGGGCCGCTCCTTAGTGGAGGCGCCGCGGCGCGGCGAATCGTAGGGCCACGTGAACATGGCCGAGTCGGTCGTGTTGTCCCACGGGCCGCCGGCTTCGAGCACCGTGACGTTGAGGCCGGCCTTCGTCAGGACGTAGGCGGCCATGCCACCGCCGGCTCCCGAGCCCACGACGACGACGTCCGCGGGTGAGGACTGCTGGGTTGGGCGCATTTTCAGAGACCTCTCAGTAGCCCAGTGCAGCGCCGGCGTAGCGTGGGTCAGCGACACCGACCCACCCCCCGGCGGTTCTTTGTATGGCGGCCACCGTCCCCTGCCGGCCGCGCAGCTCGATCGCATGCCCCATCGCGCGGAGCGCCGCCGCGGTCTCGTCGCTCAGCCCGCCGCGCTCGTAGCGGGTGACGTCGGGAAGCGCCTGGTGGTGCATCCGCGGCGCCGCCACCGCGGCGCCCAGGCTCATTCTGTGGTCCAGCACGTTGAGGATGACCTCCGTCACCGTCGTGATGATCGTCGGCCCGCCGGGCGTTCCCAGCACCAGCTGAACCTGGCCGCTGCTGTCGGTCACAATCGACGGCGTCATGGCAGAGAGCATCCGCTTGTCGGGCGCGATGGCGTTGGCCTCGCCCTGCACGAGCCCGTACATGTTTGCCTTGCCCGGTGCCGACGTGAAGTCGTCCATCTCGTTGTTCAAGAGAAAACCTGCCCCCGTCACCGTGACGCGGCTGCCGAAGCCTCCGTTCAACGTCGTCGTGACCGCGGCCGCATTGCCCTGGGCATCGACCACCGAGTAATGCGTCGTGTTCATTCCCTCGCTGCCGCTCGTGGCCTGCGGCGGCGTCGGCGTCGCGTGCTGCGGATCGATCTGCGAGCGCAGCGTAGCGGCGTATGATTTTGAGAGCAAGCGATCGAGCGGCATGTCGACGAAATCAGGGTCCCCCAGCCAATGGTTACGGTCGATGAACGCCCGGCGCATCGCCTCGGTCAGCAGATGCACGTACGCCGGCGTCCCGAAGCCGGGGAGCGTGTCGTAGCCTTCGAGAATGTTCAGGATTTCGCCCATCGTCACGCCGCCGGAGCTGGGCGGCGGCATCGAGTAGATGTGGTAGCCCCGATAGCTCAGCTGCACCGGCGTGCGCCACTTGGCCCGATAGCGCCGCAGGTCGTCCTTGGTGATCAACCCGCCGCCACGGTGCATTTCGGCCACAATCAAGTCGGCGATCTGCCCGCGGTAGAAGACGTCAGGTCCGGAATCGCTGATGAGCTGCAGCGTCCGGGCGAGATCGGGTTGCCGGAACATCGTCCCCGGCGGCGGCGCGCTGTCATGCACCAGGAACTGCGCCCGGCTGGCAGGGAACTTCGCCAGCATCTCCGCCTCATAGCCGATGTCGCGGCTGCGCGCGCTGTCGAGCAGGTGGCCCTGCGCCAGGTGAATCGCGGGAGCCAACAGCGTGGCCCACGGCAGCGAGCCGTAGCGCTTCCACGCTTCGTGCAGCCCCGCGACGCTGCCGGGCACGCCCGAAGCGAGGTGTCCCACCAGGCTCTTGTCCGTCAAGTTGCCGGTGGCGTCGAGATACATGTCGTGCGACGCGCCGGAGGGGGCCGCTTCCCGATAGTCGAGTGCTGAGACTTCGCCGCTGGCCGTGCGGTGCACGATGAAGCCGCCGCCGCCGATGTTGCCGGCTTCGGGGAGCACGACCTCGAGCGCGAAGGCCACCGCGACCACCGCATCGATGGCGTTGCCGCCCTGCTTCAGGATATCGACGCCCGCCTGCGTCGCGAGGGGATGCGCCGTCACGACCATCGCGTGCGGGGCCGTCACCGGCTGCGATCGCAATGTCCACGTGGCGGGGATAACTGGGGGGGGAGCGTCTCGAACGACAGGCGCAGGAGTCGCGGGGTGATGAACACAGCCCAGCGCCGTCACAAGGCAGAGCGCGGAGAGCTTTCGCATTTGGTAATCTTGCGTCTATTTCCCTCCCATGACAAACCGCGATTTTACCGACCCCAGGCCCACGGAGCAGCGCAATCCGCGCACCGAGCGGATCGATGTGGCGTCGAGTCTCGAAATCGTGGATCTCATGAATGCCGAGGATGCAGAGGTAGCAGGGCTGGTGCGCGGGGAGCGCGAGCGGATCGCGCGCGCGATCGACCTCCTCGTTGATGCGATTCGCAACGGCGGCCGCCTGATCTACGTGGGTGCGGGGACGTCGGGCCGCCTCGGCGTGCTCGACGCCGCCGAATGCCCGCCGACATTCGGCGTCCCTCAGGCGATGGTGACCGGTGTGATTGCCGGAGGCTACGCGGCGCTGGTGAAGAGCGCCGAAGGCGCCGAGGACGACGCCAATGCCGGCGCGACGGCGATGGATAACGCGGCGGTGACCAAGCGCGACGTCGTCGTCGGCATCGCCGCGAGCGGTACGACGCCGTACGTGCGCGTCGCGCTCGCGCGCGCGCAGACCCTCGGCGCCCGCACGGTGCTCGTGACGTGCGGGTCGCCGCCCAAAGTACTGACGGAAACGTGCGACGTCATCATCAATCCCGTCACGGGGCCTGAAGCGCTCACCGGCTCGACGCGCCTCAAAGCCGGCACCGCGACCAAGCTCGTGTTGAACACGCTCAGCACCGGCGCCATGATCCGGCTCGGCAAGGCGTACGGCAA
>WNGO01000134.1_pt1 | contig 63648 bp, 47 predicted proteins | sample 5400511 | NCBI WGS metagenome assembly WNGO01 (sample SAMN13153380, study PRJNA577476) | soil metagenome | isolation source: 20 cm soil or saprolite under Garry oak tree replicate 2 | place: USA:California | collected 2016-06-15 | reverse complement strand
TCTCAAAGCGTTGGGTTGGAGCCGGTGGGCATAATGCAGTCACACCAGGATGCGCAAATGCAGCGGATCGTCCTTTATTGTGGCTGCACTTCCAAGAGCAAATGTCCGTCAAACTCAACCGGCAGATGTGCGGTTGGTCCTGACACTGTTCCGAGGCTCTTTCCTGCAACGTAGTCCACGACGCTGTAGTTGCGGCCTTCGAGCCCGCGCAGTTCTACTGTCCCCTTCCACTGCTTTGCAAAAAAGGAGTAGTACATGTTCTGGCCCTTGCGGATTGCATGAGTCTCCGGCGCATCGAAGCCGATGTCATAAAGCTGCCCGAGATATTGTCCCTTTGACAGCATCTTTTCCCGATAGATGCGAAGCCACTTTTCGAATTCCTTCTCGCGCTCCGGAGTCAGGTCGGATTTGCCGTGCTTTGTGACTAGGGACGGAAGAACGAACTGCGTTCCCACGACGCCTCCCACGCCCAAAGTGGATGCGAAGTCATTGGCGCCGTCGCTCAGTTCGACGTGATCGCCAAAGAATGGAACGTTGTCGCCCATCAGAGCTTTTAATGTTTTCGCCTTGGAACGAACTTGAAAGGAACCTCTCGGATCCGAAGCCACCGACATATTGAAGTGCGGCATGGTGAAAAAGGAGAACGCCGTGCCGCAAGGGCAGAACTCGACCAGCGTTCCCGGCTTTACGGCCTGCGCGGTCTCGTAAATTGCCTTGAAGAAATCCGGCAGGGCTTCGACCGAATCCTCTGGCTGGGCGTGATGGTGAGCCGGGTTGTAACAGGCTGGCACTCCGTTCATGTCCTGGCCATCGAGCTTCAGCCCGTCGAATCCCCAGTCCACCAGAATTTTGCGCACCAACGCCTTGTGGTGCTCGACGACGCCGCGGTCGGCTGGGCACAAATAATAGGAATCCCACCAGGAAACTTTTCTCGTCGAACCGTCCTTGTTTAATAACTCGTAGTCGGGGTGGTCGCGAAGCAATTGCGAGTCTGGTACAGCGCTGAGGGGCGACCACCAGAGCTGGGCCTTGAAACCTTCATGGTGAATGCGGTCCACCAGGGCCTTCATGTCAGCGTCGCCATTGGGAAACTTTTTGGGATCAAGTTGCCAATCGCCCACATTGTTCTGCCAGCCGTCATCGAGCGTGACCCACCTAAATCCCAGTCGCTTCGCCGTCGGAAGCGAGTCATACACCTGCTGCGGCTGAACTTTTCGTCCATATCCCCATGCGCACCAAATGGCGCCGAAAGCGTCGTCGGGAGCCGTGGCCATCTGGAAACCTTGTTTCATCATGAAGCGCCGGTAATTGGCGAGCGCGCGGAAGTAGTCTCCCTGGTGGACAGCCACGAAGGTGCGAAACGTGTGAAAACTTTCAGCGGGGCTTAAAGAGATATCTTTGGTGAAGCGTACGGCAATGCTGGCATGTACAGCATCGGGCATGAAGACGGGGAGGGAAACCAGCTTCGGCCGCGGCTCGACGTGTCCTACGGCAATTCCAACGTCACGCCGCCAGATGTCGATAATCGGCGTGCCGCCACCATAATCATCGGCATTCATGCCTTGATAATTTTCCTGCTGAAAATTAGTGTGCAGCGGCAGGATCCAGTTGGGACGTTTCTCGTAGGAGCCACTCTGATAAGACCAGAAAGCCGGCGTGCCCACATTGGGTTGCGCGTTTACCGTGTACCCGTTATTGGTCCAACTTTTGATCGCGACCTTGGCTGTTCCGGCGTTAGTGTACTGGACATCAAAGAACGCCATCGCGGGAAAGTCGTCATATATGGTGACGGAGACCGTCTTTTTCAGCTCTCCCGCTTTCCCTTCCACCGTGAGCCGCTCACCTTCTCCGAAGGTGTCTTTTGTGTGCTCCTTTTTTTGCGAGGTCAGGAGAAATGCGGTCCAGGGCTTGTCAGCGGAGGTCACGGTCTCAGAGGCAGTGAACGCTCCCATCACCGTCTCCTTCTTGTCGAAACGGGCAACCACCCGGCTGCGGAGGTGGTTGTCAAATTCAATGCGCAGATTGCCGCCTTGAATCTGAGCCTTGCCAGTGCGAACGTCTGCGGATACCGCGAACAAAGAAGCCGCCGACACATTTACGAAAACAAGACAAACCGTGGCTGCCGTTAAGGCGCTCAGCCTTCGGAACAGGTTTTATCAACTTTGGAAATACAAGAGGGGACAGAATCCGCCAGTCGCATGGATTTTATTGCATTTTGTCGCCATCGGTCTAAACGCTCGCCGGTCGCCAGGACAGCATAGTGGTCCCAAGGTCTCAAAATATTTGACATCTTGCACTGGACAAACGAAATAAAACGATATAAATAGTAACATTCCGATAATCGCTGGAAATGGCAAATCCATACCGAAGATGGAGTTCCAAGCTGTTTGGCCGTGTGCGATCCAACCGTGAGTGAGGAGACAATTTCGATGCAGCGTAGAGATTTTATAAAGAGTACCGTCGCAGTTGCCGTAGCCGCAGAACTGGGAATGGGTAAGCTGCAGGCGAAGGTTCCCGCCCATAACTGGGGAAGGTATGACTTCGGTTCCGGTCCCGCGGTGAATGATCGCCTCAATCAGGGTCCGTTTCCTCAGTATCCACCGGATGCAGTCATTCCCACCGATGACGTGGTGATGACCACGACGCCTACCGAAGAAGTTGTGCCGAACTATGGCAAGGGACTGGTCACCTACATCACAGCAGACAGCGGGACGGATGAAATCAAGTCAGACAATATTCCTCAGGCGATCGAAGACCTGGTTCACTTTCCATTAGGCCAGCAGCTTTACATCCGCCCCACCTGGAGGGAAGTACAGCCGCGGCCCGGACGCCTGCAACTGCCTGACTACCTGAAGCTGGTTTTTGACCTGGCGAAGAAGAACAATAAGCGGATTGGATTGCGAATTCAGATGTGCGCGCCAGATTACAAGCACGAGGCCGCCTTACCAGATTTCGTCCTGGAAAAAGTACCAAAAGTTGATCTGGTGATCAGCGATCAGGAGAGTGCCGCTGCAGGGAAGAGATTTTTGGATAACCCACACTCGCGTTATCAGCCGCGGTATGACCATCCATTTTTTCAGCAGGCATTCAAAGAGTTCGTTGGACAACTGGCGGCGGAATTCGATGGCAATCCGCTCATCGAGTTCATCGACACTTTCATGTACGGCTTCTGGGGTGAAGGGCACACCTGGCCATTCGGCAATAATCCTTTCCCTGACTACCTGACTGCAGAGCGCACTTGGACCAATATGCTCGAAGTCCAGCTCGAATACTTCAAGAAGACTCCTCTGCTGACCAACACGCAACCAGATTACAGTCGGGTTGGTAATTCGGAACTGCTAGACCGCACGGTCCGCAGCAACAATTGGATTCGCAGCGACACGATTTTTATCGAAAACGAGCAGATTGAAGCGCTCAGCAACCGTCCGCCTTGGATTGCAGCGTTGCTTGAGCAGGGTCTTCCCGGTAAACCTCCCGATCCGAACGCCGGACATGAAGGAATGTCGCCGGCGGAAAACATGATCGATCATGTGATCGATGTCGGGGCGAACTACTGGTCACTCTGGAACTTTCACCAGATCAACGCAAAAAATCTGATGAGCTACTACCAGGCGTATCCAGCGGCGTTCGATCGCATCAATCGTCGAATTGGTTATCGGGTGAGACCGTCTTTCATCTGGAGCTATAAGGACAGCAGTTACCTGGGGCTGATCATTGGCTTCACAAATGACGGCATCGCGGGCGTGCCGGGCGTATTGAGGGTGACCGTCGAGAGCCAGGATGGAAAGGTGCTCACCAGCGGTTGTCTGGACGCCGGATACCCGTTGCCGGGCAAGATTCGCCAGGCACAGTTCGTGCTTCCGAATGCGACGGATTGGAAGGGATTGAAACTGAGAGCTGAGGTCGAGGTTAAGGGAATACGCTATCCAGTGCGCTGGGCTTGTCACCAGAAGTTGAACGATGACGGCTCGCTCACATTGCGTCCCAACCTCCGTCAGCAGGTCTAGGCACGAGTTGTTGCTGCCCATCTGGGATGGCTCATTTCTTCCGTGACCCGCAACGTCTCAGGCCACTCGCATATGGTTTTGGAATCATGCTGGCCTTTTGGCTGATTCTCTACTGGATGTACCGGCGAAAACTCTTTCTGCGGATTTGAAACGACAGCCCTGCTGCCACGGTGCTTTGCCGCTCTTCACGAAAAACGAATCGGAAACATCGACCGCCCCGACAGCACTAGCGTCATCGGGGAGCAATTCGAGTTAAAGCGCGAAACATGGCACCAGCATTGTTCTTGACGCAGGAATTCTCACCTGCCGAACCAGATCTCCCACTCGACCTTGCCGGACTGCCCGGGAAAACTCACCGTTACTGCGTTGCCGGTTTGCGCGGAAGCGACCGCCACGGGTTTGCCGCCGCAGGCGGCCGCGGCGCGGAGGAAGCGGTCGCCGCGTGGGACATAAACCGTCAGCGCGTAGCGTTCGCTAGCGATCGCCTCGGAAATACCACTGAGGCGGCGCGATGCAGGATCCCACTGATAGCCCTCCAACGAAAACACACCGGTGATGTGGCGCGAAATTCCGACAAGCTGCGGGTGGCCGGTCAACCGATGAATAAGCAGCACGCGGGTGTCATGCGGTTCCACCGCAACGTCGATTTTCTTGCGGAACACGCCGAGCAGTCTCTGGTTCCAGAAGTCGAAGACCACATAGGGATCGTTATCGCTGAGCCCCAGCTTTTCGGCAAGCCAGATCCTGCGCGATGCGGGCTGGCTGCGCCAATTGGTGAAAGCTGCGACATCGTAGACGCCGGCGGGGGCGTTCACCTTGAGGTCCAGGATCTCGGGATAGTGATGGATATAGGTATCAGGCGTGGTGTGCTTGAAGGTGTCCCAGTCCATATCGCTGCCGCGGCTGAAAAGGTCTACAGGCAGAATGGGCATGCTGGGGAGCGTCTTGTGGAGCAGTTCCAGTCGCTCCGGGGGGACCTCGGGCATTACGCTGGCCAAGGGATACACCACCCCCGTGAGCGCCACCCAGGAGACGACGGTGCGCGCTTCGGAGGTGGTGGTCCCGACGCCAGTGACCGGGTACTCGCGCTTACGTATGGTATCCAGGACGACGCGCGGTCGTTTCCTGGCGGCCTCCTCGACACTCATCTGCAAACCGACCTCCATGCCCTCGCCCGGCATTACGTACACCACTAGGTGATTAAGGAAAGCACTGCCAGTTATGGAGCTGAACAGAGGGAACATGCCTTCCCAGTTGGCATAGAGATCGTGCCCGGTGAAATAGGAGTTGAAAAAGCCGATGCCATTGAGCGGGGTGCTGGAGGGGCAACCTTCGATGAACCGATGCGGACCGATCGTTTCGCGAATCATATTCAGGCGCGCGCGATAGTTGACGAGCGGATCGACGTTCGGGTCGTGCAGCTTGCCGCGGTCGACCCCCGGGATGTAAAGCGGCAATGCAAACTCGCCGTCGAACTTGTAGTAGTCGAAGCCCCAGTCGTCGAGCGTAGTCATGATCTTCCTGACATAGTCCAGCGCCTCTGGATTGGTGGTATCAAGGGCCGGGGTGTCGTAATCTTTGATGATGTTTCCATCCTTCTTGTAACGCAGATACCACTCGGGATGCTGCTGGACAGCTCCGGCGTTGGCGTTCGGGACAAGCCAGATACCGGCACGCAAACCCTGCGACTTGATGTAACTGGTCAGCCACTGCGGGCCGTGCGGGAACTTCCGGCGATCCCAGTTCTCAATCCAGTAATGCTGGCCCGTTTCATCGCGGTCATAGCCGTCGTCGAGTTGCACGTACTGAAAACCATAAGGCCTCAGGTTTTCCGCGAGCCAATCCGTGTTGCGGACGATGTCCGCTTCGGTCACTGCCTCGTAGTAACTAGTCCAACTGGACCAGACCATAGGTGCACTGGGGAAGTACATGTCGTTGAACGGAATGTAGAAGGGGAATCCGAGAATCTTGGTGAAGTAATCCGGATAGAGCCGGACGAGCGCACTATCTTCGACCGGGATGGTGACCGCGACTTCGTCCGCATCAGCGGCGTTGCGCAGCATGCGCGTGTGTACCGGAAAATCGATGGCGATTCCGGTGGAGCGATCGAACAGGCTGTGAAGCAGCGGGTTCGAAACCTGTCCCAGACTGAAATACATAACCTCCGGGTTGTGGCGGGGAAGAAACGAAGGGACGCCGGGGACCTCGGCGCCGTAGCTTACCTTTACTTCGCTGTTGCCAAACCACACCACCGGCGTCCCCTCCCGATCGAGCAGGCGCGCCGGGATGCGAGTGAGCGGAGCTGGCGCCGTGGCGGTCAGCTGGGCATCGTATGACGTGCTTGAGATCGTGAGCGTGTCGGGTCCGGGCTTGAAGCGCCAGGCCATCATCGGCCGGGAGGAGCGGATAAGGAGTTGATCCTGGCCGCTGCGTTCGGCGGCCCAACCGGTCACCGCTTCGGTGCCGCGGCGCGCGAGGCGGACATTGCGGAGCACTGGGCCAAGGCGCTCGTGCGCAACGGTCAGGGTGGATTGGGCGGTATCAGCAGTCACGGTCCACCCGTAGCCGCTGACAGTGACCTGCTGCTGAGCGTGCATCTGAGCGGCCAGCAGCAGCGCTGTAAGGATGGCGAGGAGCCCGCGGTTCATCTGATCACCCGCACTGCCAGACGCGCTCCCGCCCATCGACCATTGCCGGCCACCTTGCCATTCGTGACTTGCTCGGCTTGAGACGATGCCGCGAACAGGTGGCCAGCTATGGCCGCTACGCCAATTTCGATTATGCTTCCACTCGCTTTATTTCGCATGTCGTTTCAATGCCTTTCGCTTCCTGACTTACCCTTCACGGCTCACCACCTGGCCCTGGTTCGGCGACCGGAAATTCTCAACGCATCAGCCTCAAGGCAATCTCTTTATCGCTGCCGAGCTGTTCGTGAGTGATGCTATCCCGGAAACTGTTTTGCCGTCGTGCTTCCGCGCGCTTCGCCTCGCGGTCCGCAAACGGCTTAATGAGATGGTCCGCCGCCTGCATTTTACGAGGAAAATTAAGTGGCGTGTTTCATCGCAAGCACAAGGCGGCGAAGGTGCTGATTAGATGATCAGCATCAGACATACCAAAGCGGTATTCCGTTCACCTCGACTATCGGCAGTTGCAGCATGGCACCCCACTGTCGGAGCCACTCCGTATAGGATGACTCGCGTACTCAGGGCGCATCCGCCCCTGCAACAACTCCTGGAAACCACCGTACCGCGTTATTGTGGTAGAGCTTCCGTAGGACAGGCTCCGGCAACTCGAGACCCTGAACCTTGCGGCCCTTAACCTCGACCGTTTTGTTTGTGGCAAAGAACTTCCAATCGCGGGCGTAGGTGTCGTTCCATTCCGCGAGCCCCTTTTCTGTATCGTCTTTTGGCATGACCACCAGATCGGTCCCGTAGAGGACGCGGTCCTGGTATTTGATCAGGAACGCCCGCACTTTGTCGCGCGGCTGGATCATCAGGTACTCAACGCGGGCCGCCGTATCGACGGCAAAGTTTGGATAGCGATCGAAGCGCCTCGCGATCTCATCGACATCCGTTTCCATGCTGCCCAGATGCGCGCCAACTACCCGTAACTTGAGATTTTCGGCGAGAAAGTGATCCCGCGCCGCCAGGATAGCGGCTTTCGAGGGCCACTCGGGATGAGCGTAAGCGTATTCCTCCGGATGCTGCTGGTAGTACGCATAGTCGGGGCTGGCGGTGTTTGGGGGCTGCCAGCAAGAATCCGGCTCCGCGATGTGGGCGACTACGGTGCGATGGTGGGCGGCAATAGACTGATAGATGGGTTCGAAGGCAGGATCGTCGGGCATCACGTATTTTCCCGCTTTCGATTTCATCTCCATGCCCATGACTTTATAGATCTTCACCGCGATCGCTCCCTCCGCGAAGTCGGCATCGAGCTGGCGGATCGTGCGCTGGGCGAATCCCGGATCTTCGAAGTCGTAAGGGCTAAATGTTGTACAGAAAAGCGCCCGGCCCGCCGTGACGTGGACGACCTTGAGCACGTCGCTCCGCTGCGGCTCCAATCCCTTGCCGAAGGGATCACGGTCATCGATCACAATAATGTCGAGAACGCGCAGGTTCAGACGCTTGAGGAAAGCCCCAAAAGCCGGGTCATCCTTGTAAAGATGAACGTGCGCGTCAATCGGTGCCAGAGCAGAAAAGCTCACGAGATCGGTCGCCGGCGGCAAGGCGGGTTTGGTTGCGTATGATGAAACCGAAAGCAGCACCGAGGCGAGTATCAAGACGGTCAGCACAGTCGTAGCCAGGGACAGCAACGTCCGCTTCGAGGTCAGGGATATCAACTCAGCCCTCCAATTAAGGGGTTCGAAACCTACAGGCGCAAACTACCTTTCGGATTGTCTTCCATCTTGTAGGGAGCGCCAATCGCGACACACTTATCGAATCCTTGCAGCCTGTCCTCCAGTATTCCGTGATCCTTTTCCTCGGGAGTGGCTTGGCCGTGCCGTGTTTCCGGAGCTACTGCATCTCCGATACTTGCTAAAACCGGCAAATCGAGGTGAGTCGCCATTAACTCTAGCTGCAAGAATAACGATTCATTACGACAATTGCGATTACTTTCCATTCATCTCAAGGCGCATGGGGCTCAATGTAATGGACAGAACCGAGAGTCCGATATAAAAGAGGAAAGCGAACACTGTTTCCGGTGAAATCGTTCACCGTGGAGAGTCTCTGAATGCTGAGCGAAGAACGCCAACGAGCAATCCTCGAGACGTTGGACCGGGACGGCCGCGTGCTAGTGGTGGATTTGGCCAAGCATTTCCAGACATCCACGGTCACGATTCGTAAGGATCTACGCATCCTCCATGCCAAAGGCCGGCTTCACCGGACGCACGGTGGGGCGTTACGGGTGCTGGAAGACTCAGCTTTGCAGGAAAAAGAGAAGCCGCACCGCAAGGAAAAGTTACGGATTGCTGCAGTCGCGGCGCGTATGGTAAAGGAAGGACAAGTAGTGATCCTGGATTCGGGCACCATCACTGCTGCCATTGCCCGTGCGTTGCGGAACTTTCGAAACGTGACAGTCATCACCAATGCAGTAAATATCGCTGTGGAGCTCTCTCGTTTCAACCTGGACGTGATTCTGACTGGCGGTAATCTCAAGAAGAACTCTTTTTCCCTGGTGGGACCGATGGCTGAAGGCACCTTGCGCCGGTTGAGTGCAGACGTGTTCTTCCTCGGGGTGGATGGTTTCGATGTTGAATATGGGCTTACCACTCCCAATCTTATGGAAGCAAAGGTAAACCGCACGATGATGGACGGGGCCAAAGTAGTGGTAGCAGTCTGCGATTCCAGCAAGTTCGGGAAGCGCAGTTTGTGTTTGATTGACCGGCCTACTGCTATCCGACATGTGATCACCGACCGAGGTATTTCTAAAGCCGACCTGAACGCACTGAAACAGTCCGGGATAAAAGTGACGGTCATTTGACCCCGGGGTCTCCAACCGAGGAAGTCGTGGCCCCTGATTCCGATCCGCTGATGCATTGCGCTGCGCTCAGTACTGCTTCGCCGTTTTTCTCTCCAGCGAGCATACCTGCGCCGCACTGTACAAAACCTACGTCACCACCAACGAGATCGCCAAAATTCTCCAGACTCAACGCTGTCGCGCGTCATAGCCGCAAGCGTCTCATGTGAATAGTGCTGACGCACGACCCCATTGGACCGTCCGGTTGGACCTCCTAGCGATATGTCCTTTTTCGACGAGGATGACCTTCCTGACACCGCTGTTCGCAAGCGCATAAGCAGTGCAACATCGTTGATTCCTCCGCCGATCACAACGACGTCAGCGGTTATGCTCAAGGTTTGAAACCAGAAAACACTTCTGCTCGAACAGTTGTGTTGGTCAGGCGCAGAAGGAGTGCTGGCTAGTCGGGGACGGCGGAAGAGCGTAAATACTGGAGTCCACTTAGGCGAAAGCCCGGAAGACTCCCGCCTGCATCTATAGCAACGCCGAGCACGTATGAAGGTATCGGCTCCTGTCAATCAAAAAGACACCGCTCCGATAAGCTTATTTGAGGCCCTTGCCTTCCACTACCGTGACATAACGATCGACGGGTAAATCCGCGAATGTCTCGACGCGGCCACTGGGCAACGGCCAGCAGATCTCAAGTTTTTCGATCTTAGACCGCGCTCCCAGCCCCAAGACTACGCGCGGATCGTGAGAGGAGAGATAGCTCCCCCCGCCTGTCTTCAGACAGGTGCGCCTTAGGTCGCCGGCTTGCCAGGTGATCCGCGCTCCGATGGCATCGGGATTGCAGTTCCTTCCCATAAGGTGTAAGCCCAGCCAATGGTTGCGTTCAGCCGCCATGTTCTTCAGCATGATCGGTGCCCCATTGTTGACTGTGACAAGAACATCGACCGCGCCATTATTGTCGAAATCGCCCACAGCCAATCCGCGCGCGGCAAACATTAGGTTGAAAACGGGACCGGCGTTGGAACTGACGTTCTCTAGACCTTTGCCGTTGTTATGAAACAGCAGAAACGGCTCCTGGTAGGTTACTTGAGTGGAGTGCTGCTCGATTCTGTCGTCCGGGTGACCATTGGCAACGAACAGATCTATCATTCCGTCGTTATCGAAATCGAAAAACTTTGCACCCCAGCCGCTCATGAGCCTTGTGGCGGAGCCGATGCCTAAAGGAAATGCCAGGTCGTCAAAGGTGAGATCGTGGTTGTTATGGTAGATGGAGTACATCTCGTGATCCACATTGGAGAGAAACAGATCCTGCCACCCGTCCTGGTCATAGTCGGCGGAATCGACACCCATGCCGGAGCGGGCGCGACCATCTTGACTATAAGCGACCCCGGCCGCGAGGCCGACTTCTTCGAATTTGCCTTTACGATTGACAAAGAGAAAATTGGGAACGGTGTCATTTGCGACGAAGAGATCCATCCAGTTGTCGTTATTAATGTCGGTTGCAACCGCTCCCCAGGCTTTCCCGTGAGCCTTACCGATGCCGGTTTCCTCAGAGACATCTCGGAACGTGCCATCGCCGTTGTTATGAAACAAGTAGCTTGGCATCGGCTCATACACTCGGGGAAGGCAGTAGTAGCGTTCGCCGGTACGCGCGTCGCCGCAAAACTTGTTCTTTGACTTGTCAAAATCGACGAAACGGCACACGAAGAGATCGACCTTGCCATCATTGTCATAGTCGAACCAGACTGCACTCGAAGCCCAACCCGGGGCAGCCACTCCTGCCTTTTCGGTCACGTCAGTGAAGGTGCCATCGCCATTGTTCCGGTACAGAATGCTGCGGCCGTACTGTGTAACATAGAGATCGGGAAACCCATCAAGGTTATAATCGGCTACAGCAACGCCCATTCCGTAGCCCCCACCAGGCACGCCAGCCTTCTCAGTTACGTCGGTAAATGTGCCATCGCGATTGTTACGATACAGCGCGTTTCGAAGAGGGGGCTTTGGATCGAAGAAATCGCAGCGGCCGCTGTTGACCAAATAGATGTCCATCCAGCCGTCATTGTCGTAGTCGAAGAAGGCGCAGCCGGCTCCGGTAGTCTCAGCCAGGTAATACTCAGGTGAACGGCCGTTTACGTGTTGCCAGGTGATTCCTGTTGTGCTGGAAGGCAACTGCTCGAACAATGGGCGAGCCGGTGGCTGGCCAGCCCCATCGAACAGGTGATGGAAACCGGGGCGGCCGGATACGAATTGTTTGGGGAGAAGTAGCGGAAACGCGCTTGCAGCAAAGAATTCCCTGCGGGTAAAGTTTCCCATTGCTCTTGTGCGACGCCTCAATTGGAAATCTTCGTCATACAAATTTCGGAGATGCGTGCCGGGCAGTTCTGGCATATTCATCTTTCTTGCACTCGGCCCTGTCCTTCTGCCACCGTATAAAATCTGTCGACCGCGGGAATCGTAACCTCTTCTTTCTTCCCGCTCGGCCATTGGATCTCCATCCTCTCCACGCTTGTACTGGCATGCAAACCAAAATGCAGCCTTAAGTCAGAACTGGAATCATAACTACCACCGCTGATCACGTCCTGGCGAATTCTCATTCCCCCTGCGGTAACGAAGGCCTTGGCGCCAATGGCATCGCGCGGACTCCCGGGTCCACCGATCAGTTTCAACCCCACCCAGTGATTCTCGTTCTTCACTACGTTGCGCAATAAGGTAGGCGGCGAATCAATGTTATTGATCACAAGGTCCATGTGCCCGTCGTTGAAGAGATCAGCGCATGCGACGCCACGCCCGGAAAGGAGGTCCGCCAGTCCGCTGCCGGTAGCGGCCGGCATCAGTTCGAAGCGCGAGCCGTGGAGATTCCTAAAGAGCAGCGGCCGCTGTTTATACGTAGTCCCCCAATCATACTGGTCCGCTTCTGGATACGTATGACCGTTGGCCATGAACAGGTCAAGCCAGCCATCGTTGTCATAATCGAGGAAGACGGTTCCCCAGCCTAGAAAGGGGATGGTGGATTCACCGATACCTGCCTGGAAGGACACATCCGAAAAACTATCGTTGCCATCGTTTCTATAGAGCGTGAAGTTGTCGTCGGAGAAATCGGTAACGAACAAATCCAACAAGCCGTCGTTGTTGTAATCGCCAATCGCCATTCCCATCGACGCTTGCGCACGACCTTCCTCGTTCAGGGCAAATCCGGAGACATAGCTGACGTCTTCGAATGTCCCATTGCCGCGATTGCGATAGAGATACCGCGGCGTGGAGTCGTTGGCGATAATCAGATCAAGCCGACCGTCATTATCGATATCGGCGAACGCCGTCCCGAGTCCGTAGTAGAGGCTGGGATCAGAAACACCCGCTTTTACGCTCACGTCGGTGAAGGTCCCGTCGCCGTTGTTATGGAAAAGATGGTCTTGCTCTCCGTCCAGACCGCGCGGACCGCACATCACGCTCTGTCCTCGGTACCCGCAGGGCTTGCCCTTCATCTGGGGACTGCCCGGTATGGGGGGATTATTAAGATCAAACTTGATATAACCGGCGACGAAAAGATCGAGGCTGCCATCGCCGTCGTAGTCGCCGAACGTTGCGCCTGTGGACCAGCCTCCCAGCGCGACGCCAGCTCTTTCGCCGATGTCACTAAAAGTTCCATTGTGGTTGTTATGATACAAGTGGTTCTTGCCAAAATTGGCTACGTATATGTCCGGCCAGCCGTCGTTGTCGAAATCGCCCACCGCGACGCCGAATCCCCATCGATCGTTGGCCACACCGGCTTTGGCAGTGACGTCCGTAAAAGTCCCGTCATGATTGTTATGGAACAAAGCAGCGTGCGCGGCTGGAGTCTTCCCCTTAACGCTGTCGAAGTTCCCGCCGTTCAGGAGATAAATGTCCGGCCAGCCGTCATTGTCGTAGTCCAGAATGGCCACCCCTGAACCCAGTGCCTCGAGAAGGAACTTCTTTTGCGGAGTGCCAGACTGATGCAAGAAGCTATCCAAGCGGGATTTGAAGGTTAAGTCTTCAAACACCACTGGAGCGCCATCCACGAAGCCCCCGGCAGTGATCACACGGTTTTGCTTGTCGCGGACCGAAGAGTGAGGCTTGCCCGTGGCAGCTCCGCCTTGGTCTTGGCTTCTGGGCTGGCTTGACATCCCCGATTGATCGTCCTGCGCTGATACGACAGTGCACAGCAAGAGTACGCAGATCAGCGCGAACAAATCGCCGAACGAGGGCCATCTTGCATTGGCGCCAGCCGGCTTCCCAAATCCAACCGAGTCCAAATTCCCCTGAGAAAGGCCCATTCTCCCGTCCAATACTGCTCTCCTCCTCCTCTGCCGGTTTCCGCAAACAACCACGCCCTTCGTCCTTAACAGTCTTCATGCCAAATTGCGTCACGAGCCACAAATGCTGCTGCCGGACTGAAGCGGTGGTGGTTACGGGCCGGCGGAGGAAAACTTCGCAAGTCGCGGGCGAAAACCGATTTCAGTGACCGGACGGACCATAATACTAAAATACTACTTAGTGCTTGACAGTGTTGATTTATTGCGAATAACCTTTCGAACTATTACGGATATCTTTGTTTAAGAATTATTCTGTGCGTTTCCGAAGTTGGCGGGTTCACAGGATGGCTATAAAGCGGCTATACAACGAAATCACTTCACCCGCTTTTATCCAACGCTGTCCGCAGTTGCAGATGGTCGCGGCTCAGATCCTTTTGCTCTAGAGGAGGCAACCCCGTGTCAATATCAAGACTTGCAGCTAGAGTGTCCGCCATCCTTCTCCTGCTTTGCGTCGGCCTGTTGATCGAAGCCAATCTGGCCTACGCGCAGAACAGCAACGCCAATTTGAGCGGCACTGTCACAGACAGTTCCGGTGCCATGATTGTGGACGCGAAATTGACACTAACCAACACGGCCAGCAAGTCTACGAAGACTTACCAGTCAGACGACGCAGGGCGATACGTTTTTCGCGATCTGGAGCCCGGCACCTACAGCTTGGAGGTTGTCAAAGCGGGGTTCGAGACCACCCTGCAGACTGGCGTTGTACTGACAATCAACGCGTCGGCTCACAGCGACATCGTAATGAAGGTTGGTGCAGGAAATCAAAAAGTGGAAGTGCTGGCGAGCACATCCCTGATCAACTATGACAACGCAACTGTCCAGGGTGGCGTAGAACCGCAAACCCTGAGTGCCCTGCCCATCGCGATTGCCGATGGGAATCAGCGGTCCTCTGCACAACTCGCGGTCTTGCTGCCCGGCGTAACGACCTCGAGTGGCGGTGATGCGTACAATGCCCGCATTAACGGTGGCCAGCAAAGTGGCGACGAAGCTATCCTCGATGGCGCAACTCTGTCGGAAGGGTACCTCAGCCAGAGCGGGATGGTAGCCATCCACACTGACTTTCCGGTTTCCCCTGACATGATTTCGGAGTTGAAGGTGGTGACCTCGACCTACGAGCCGCAATACGGGTTTACCACCTCCGGTCAGATCGTTGCCCAGACGAAGAGTGGCGGCACCAGTTTCCACGGCTCCGGCTACGTTTACCTGCGCAATGACGGATTAAATGCGAGACAGTGGGGGGCGCCGGCAGGCTCGGCCAGAACATTTGACCATGAGATGGACGCCGGCGCTAACATCGGCGGCCCTATAAAGTTACCCGGGATCAACAGCGGGAAAAACAAGGCTTTCTTTTTCTTCAACTGGGAGCCATACAGGCTGAACGGAGGAGCGCAGCAGCCGACAATCACAATCCCCACCATGGCGGAACGGGGTGGCGATTTTACAGATAACCTGGACCCCGAAACTGGAGACCTGCTTCCAATCTACGACCCGCGGACCGGCCAGCAGTTCAGTTGTAATGGCGTGCTCAACGTGATTTGTCCGAACCTTGAGGATCCAATCGCGCAAGCGTGGCTGGCGCAGCTGCCGACGCCAACCAACTCCGGAACATCGAACAATTACCTGGTGCCTCACGCGGTTCCCAACTCTCTGTATACCGGGTCGGATGCCTATCTGTTCCGTATTGACGATAACTGGGGGGAATGGGATCGCTTCTCCTTCTCGTTCTACCGTAGATATAACAACTCCAATCTGGTAGGCACCCTTCCCACTCCGATTTCGAACGCACAGGGGCAGCCTGGTCATTCCGGGGTCTATCGGTTCAATTGGGAGCACGCATTTTCAGTGAAGACGACCAATCACTTTACGCTGGGTTACCTGGACCTCTACGAGGATATCGTGTCGGCCAATACTTTTACGAACGTGAAAATGCCCACCGTGCCGGGCGTGGCCAACACGACCTCGTACCTTCCCGTGTTTAGTTTTGGCAGCTTGACATTGGGTGAACCCAGCGGGCCGCCGGGGCACAACATCAGCACTCGTCCGACCTATGCGATCAACGATATTCTCAGCCGGGTGGTGGGGAGCCACACGTTGGTGGCTGGCCTCGAGTGGCGCTCCCCTCAAGGAAACGCCAAATCGGGGACCAATCAAGGCGGCACGTTCGGCTTTGGGGGCGTGAGTGCCCTGAAGGGCACCGCAAGCGGCAGTGGCAATGCTGATTTCTTTATCGGCGCAGCCAGCAGCGCCAGCGTGAGCTACTACAATGTGCCGGCGATCTATATACGGCAGACCGGCTGGGCGGTCCACTTTGGTGATACCTGGCGCACCACTCCCAAGTTGACACTGGCCTATGGACTGCGCTGGGATATGGAAACCCCGACGCGGGAAAAATACAATCACGCTTCATTTTTCGACCCAACTTTGGCCAATTCCGACGCGGGCGGTCTTCTGGGAGCCATGGCCTTCGCATCCTCCAGCAGGCCATACCCAGAGAAGGTGGATCATGCGGGGATAGCGCCTCGCCTGGGTATAGCCTACGCGGTGAGACCGAACATGGTGGTTCGTGCCGGATACGGCATCTTCTTCGGCCAGGCATTCTATCCGGGCTGGAATGGGGGGAACAGCCTAGACGGCTATAACGTCAACTCCAGTGTCGGTAGTCCAGGCTACAACGGCACTGGACAAGTCATTCCCGCAATGTGTCTGACGCCTGGCAATGTGTTCTGCGTGGCGGCGGGGGTGCCGGCGAATGGCTACCCGACCCCCGCTAGCCTTGCGTCGACCCTTACGCCTGGTATTGACAATGGATTAGACCCCCTGTACCGCCCGTTTAACGCCAACAAACGGGGGCGGGCGCAACAGTGGAACTTGACAATCGAGCGGCAGTTACCCTGGAAGACAGTCGTAAGCGCTGCTTATGTCGGAGCGCACAGCACCCACCTGCTCTCGGCGTTGCAGCCGCTCAATGTGCTCAATCCGAATGATCCCCGTGTGATCGCGAACGGGGCGAACCTTCAAAACGCGTGGGATCCGTCCAGCGGGGTTCCCGAGCCTTACCCGGGATGGGCCTCACAAGTGTCTTGTGCCTCGGTGGGGCAAGCGCTGCTGCCCTACCCGCAGTATTGCAGCACTCTGTCTGGGCTCAACGAGAATGTCGGCAACTCTATCTACCATTCTTTCCAGGGGCGTGTGGAGCGCCGTCTCGACCACGGGATCTACATGCTCTTGTCGTACACCAACTCCAAGACCATTGAAGATGCCTCCTCCAACACGCAGACCCAGGCGGTCACGTGGAACGGCCAGAATGGTGTTATCTCACCCTACCAACGCTACCGCGCCCGCACTCTGGCGTCCGACGACGTGCCTCAAGTCGTGTCGGCTGCCTTCGTCTATGACCTTCCCTTCGGCCACAACAAACGGTTCCTGAATAAGGGCGGGGCACTGGACAAGGTCGTGGGAGGATTCCAGATCAGTCCGATTTACCGCTACTCTCGCGGCATCCCGTTCTTTATCCGCGATAATGGGAACTGCATGTCGTACGTAGGAGGGTGCATACCCGGCCTTATCCCGGGAGTGAATCCATTCCTTCAAGACCCCAACCATTTTAATCCCTTCAAGGGCGGGCTCGACCCGTCTCTGAACCCGTTGCTCAATGTCAATGCATTCGAGCCCTACAGTAGCTTCGCGACAATAGGCTATTCGGGCTATGGGCGCCGCATCAGCAATCTCCGCGGGCCCAACTTCAAGGAATTGGACTTCTCCTTGACCAAGAACACGAAGATCACGGAACGGGTGACCTTCAAGCTCAGCGCGAACTTCTTCAATGCCTTGAATGCCCATTTCTTTATCAATGACGAGAGCCAGAACTTTGGAGGCGATACGTCCTTTAACACTGATATTACCCCTAACCCGTCCGCGCCGTTCGGCACGTGGAATTTCGCGGTCAGCCAGCCACGAACGATACAGGTGGCCGGAAGAATTGAGTTCTAAGCCGGTCAGGCTTTGCTTGAACCCGCCACTCACGGAATCGTGAGTGGCGGTTCTTCATGTCGGGCGGAAGAGCCTAATGCGGCACTACGGTAGTGGCCTGTCATGAAGGGGCTCGCCTCCTGAAGGCATAATCTGGTTTGACGCTGGGCTCTGTAGAGGGGAAGGTTCCTGTCTCAACTGCTTGAACTTCTCGATCTGTTCTTGCGCTTCTTCCCGTTTCCCTTGTCGCTGATAGATTCTACCCAGGGTATAGTGAGGCTCTGGATACAAAGGATCCAACTCAATGGCCCGTTGCAGGGGAGCGATGGCTTCTTCGAATTTCCGCTCCTTTTCTAGCACCAGCCCCAACTGGTAGTGAGCTTGAGGAAACTTGGGATTGTAGCTCAAGGCTTCGTGCAGTCGCGCTACAGCTTCATCGAGGCGATTCAGCGATATGAGGGAGGCGGCAAGATTCAAGGCCGGCCAAGCCGATGGCTGCTCTTGCCTACGGTTGAGTTCGATTGCGCGGGTGAAGCTCCGGATGGCTTCATCAAACTGGCCCAAGGAGTCATAGCACAGCCCCAGGTTGTTATAGGCGCGCATCATGTTTGGATCAAGCTCAATCACCCGCCGTAACCTGCTTATGGCCGCGGTGTATGCCCGCGCATCATAGTCCAGCTTGGCCAACCAGTAGAGGTAGAGAGGGTTCTGCGGATCACCCTGGGAAAGTCTCTGCAGTTCGTCTCGACCCCAGTCCGGCCGGTTAAGCCGGAGGTAGGCCATGGCCAGCGAAAATCTGCTTTGATCGTCAAGCGAAGCGATCGCTTCGGCTTTCTTCCACGCAATTGCCGAATTGAGGTACTGGCCGTCGAGGAAAAGTATATGTCCCACCAGAGTATAGAGCTTGGCGGTGCGGGCAGACTTCGGTTCGCGTTGCGTCTCTTCTAGCAAAATGGTCTCAGCGCGTTTGTAGTCGCGGCGATTCAAAGCGCTCTCCAGTTCAGTGCTTCGAGAGGGTTCAAGCTGAAGCCCTGCGAGCCCCGAAGTGCCGAGCACTGGTAACGCCTCGGGCGCCGGGACTTGTTGCGCAAAGGGTGGAAGGGAAAGCCATCCGGTGAGCAGGACCCAGAATATTAGTGCCCGCACCCGCTTCAGTGGCCTGGAATTACGGAGCATTGCGTTTCCTAGGGGACAGAAGCTGGCTTGGCCGCTGCAATTTTCGCTCTAGTCGCCAGCGCCGCTTGACTGTCAGGAACCAGGGACAACTCGCGCCTGATCTCCTCGAGTGCTTCATCGTATTTCTTCTGTTCCAAATAGATGAGCGACCGTGCCAAATGAATTTCGGGAAGCTTGGGGTCAACGTCAGCCGCCTTTTGAAAAGAAGACAATGCCTGGTCGTACTTTCCTTGATTCCAAAGTTCCAGGGAGAGCGCCTGGTGCAGGCGCACAGAGTTGGAATCGAGCTTGGCAATCTCCTTCAACGATGATCGAGAAAGATCTGCCCAGCTTCTGGCCAACAGGTACACGTATTCGGGATCTCGGGGTGCCAGCCTGGTGAGTTGCTGATACTGATCGACCGCAGCAAAATGCTCCTCCAGAGCCTCGTAGGCACGCGCCAGCTGCAAATGTACCTGCGGCTCGGCTGGCATCAGTTTCTCCGCGATCTTTAGCTCACGGACGGCTTCTGCATTCTTGCGGAGCGCCAGCCAACTGACGCCCAACAGCAAGTGTGCCGGGCCAAACTCCGGCTGCAATCGTAGGGTCTCACGGAATCTTGCAACCGCCTGCTCGTGTTGACCGCGCTCCTGCGCAATAACGCCCAGATTGTGATAGACGAGGGGGGATCTCACACCTTGGTGCAGGGCCAGAGTGAAAACCTTCTCGGCGGAATCCAGGTCACCCGCCTTCAGCGCAGCAATTCCTTTGGCAAGTTGCTCCTGGCCAGGTAACGTCGCGTTCTGGCCCGCAGACGGACCAGCGTATATAAACAAGGGGACCAGCGCAGCAAGGATCCAGGTTCGATTCATCCCAAGGGACATTTTACTTCTCCGCTCAGCGGCAGCGATATACAATTAACTCAACTTCCTGCGCCTCCCCATATCCCGTGGAATGAGAGCATGAATTTCTGCTGGTCACATGTGGCGCCCCCGTTGCTTGTTTTTTGCGGCTTCGCACTCTTTAGCAATTCCGCTCTTTGCCAATCCAGTTCCCCAACCGAGCGGGAAAAGGTCATTACTGAGATCCAAGATCTTATCGACAACGATAACCTTGATACTGCCAGGCAGATCGTTTATGAGGCGCAGAAGGGAATGACCGATTCCGGTCTCGACAACCTGCTTGGAGTCATCGAGGCTAAGAAAGGAGACTACGCCGGCGCGGAAGGAAGCTTCGCGATCGCTATACGCCGCACCCCGACCTTCACTGCTCCTTATTTGAATCTGGCACGTCTTTATCAAGAGAACGTTAATCGTGACCCGAAAGGTAGGGCCAAGGCCCTTGCCATATATGAGCAATTGCTTCGGTTCGATCCCGCCAACACTGAAGCGAACTACCAAGCCGCTGTGCTCTTGATGGAGCAAAGCCGGTACGAGAAATCGCAACGCTATTTGTCCCACCTTCCGCCTGACAGCCAGGACATCAGCCAAGCGCTAGCGGTGCGCTGTGCAGACCTGGCCGGTCTGGGCGACCGGATGCGCACCGATCAGTGTGCGGCTCGCTTGCGTTCCCGTCCCGATTTTTCCGAAGCCGATGCGCAAACGATTGCGCCAGCGCTTGCCTCTGCCAAACGCCACGATCTCATCGTCGAACTGGAAAAAGCTCTGGCAAAGCGTCGGACGCTCTCTGGCCAATCTTTGCACACGCTGGGGCTGGCCTACGAGAAGACTGGACAACTCGCAGATGCGCGCAGCGCCTTGGAACAGGCCTTCTCCAGTCTCGGTTCATCCTCGACCGGCATCCTTCTTGATCTGGCGCGGGTTAGGCAAGAACAAAAGGATTACAAGGGGTCGCTGGGTTACTTGGCGCACGCTGAGGACTTGAACCCAAAGGACGCCACGATTCCGTACTATTTCGGTATCCTGTGCCTGCAATTGAATCTTCTCGCGGAGGCCCAAAGGGCAATGGGCAAGGCTCTTGCTCTCGATCCCGATAACCCTTCGTACAACTATTCCATGGGAGCAGTCTCCGTTTTCTCCGAGGGTCCGGAGCAGGCAATCCCGTATTTCCAGAAGTATCTAAGACTCAAGCCGCAAGACCCACGGGGAAAGTTGGCCCTCGGCGCGGCCTATGTCAGGGCTAAGAATTACGAAGCTGGGCTGCCGCTGCTTCGCGAGAGCACGAGCCATTCCGAAACAGCATCCACGGCTCATTATTATCTGGGACGCATTTTGAACGAAGAAGGCAACCCACAGGGCGCGATCCAGGAATTACAGCTGTCATTGAAATCGAATCCCGATTACACTGACGCGCTCGCTGAACTGGGACGCTCTCTTTTGACGAAGAAGGAGTATCGGCAAGCGCAGGGGCAACTGGATCACGCGCTTGCCCTCAGTCCAGACCATTACCAGGCGAACCTTAACCTGCTATTGCTGTACACCAAGATCGGAGATGCGCGCCGCGATTCCCAATCGCAACGCGTCGAAGAACTTAAGAAAGCTGCCGAAGAGAAGAGCCAGGAATTGTCACGTATTATCGCAATCCGGCCGTTCGAAAATTCAGGAAACTAGGATCGGAGAGGCACCAGAGTTTGACAGTGAAGCTGATTGGCGCCTTGGTTCTGCAGGTTGCGACCCTGTACGGCGCAGCCTGCGCGCAGTCCCGGGAACTGACAGAGGCATCCCACGCGCTGTATCGCGGTGAATACGGTCGCGCTTCGGAGATCGCGCGGCAGTACTTGAAGCTCCATCCCGGCAGTGCAGCAATGCATGTGATGCTGGCTCGTGCAGAGCTGACCGCCAACCGCCCCGAGCAGGCGATCGTGGAATTGCGAAAGGCGCTGGCCGCCGATCCGCGTAATGTGGACGCACACTACTACCTTTGGCTGACCACAAAGACGCAAGCGCAGGTGGAATACCAAAAGCTCTTTGCGATGACCCCTGACTACTACCGGGTTCACCAGCTTATGGGCGAAGCGGCGCTTGCCGCCGATCGGCCGACGGAGGCAGAAAATGAATTCCGCGCAGCCCTGGATGCGAAACCGAATTCCCTTGAAGTGCTGGCGGAACTCGGGAACCTGAAACGCTCACAATCGAAGTACGATGAAGCGATCGGCTACTATACCAAAGCGGAACAAGCAGGGCCACTCAACTATGACACCGCCTATGGGCTGGGGGTCTGCTACACCTTCACACAAGAATATGACCGCGCGATCCAATACTTGAATGAGTCGATTCGCCTCGATCCTGTGTCGCCTGATGCCCGGTTAGCCCTCGGCAACGCCTTGATTCAGAACGGAAAGTTCGAGGCAGCGGTACCCGAGCTCGAACGCGCCGTACAGCTCGACCCTCATATGAATCAGGCGTACTTCCTGCTGGCACGGGCGTACCAGAAGCTTGGTCGTAAAGAGGACGCAGCCGCAGCCTTCAAGAAGGCGCAACAGGGGCAGGAGTAACACTCCCGACGCTGGATTTTATCAAGGACAATGGAACCCTGCTTCTCTTTGAGGAAATCTCCTTTCCCTGGCGGGCTATTGTTGCCCTCATCATTGTAGGTGCGGATTCCCGCTCAGCCATCCATCCACAACTGTGACTTGGCGTCCAGCTTCGCACCAGGCACCCACTTTAACCTGCGCAAGGGAAAGCAATGTGATTTGACGGATCAAACACGCATTCGAAGGTCGGGTCGCAAAACGAGAAGGCAAATCTCGAACCCGCGGCCTCCTGCGTGACAGGCAGGCGTTCTAACCAGCTGAAACTACGCCCCCGCATACTAAAATTCGTCTGATTCCTTCAGGTTCCCTTCGATGCCCTCTCCTTCCCTGCCATACCATCTGGCCGTGCCGTGACAGGGCAGCGTTCTGAATTTGTCCTTGGAGCGTGCACGGCCATCAGTCGATTCACACGACAAGCCGATCTTCGCCGCATTTCAAAGAAGTCCAAAATCTGTAGATTTCCGTACAGGGTAAAAATCGAGGTTTTGCAGACGGAACTCGTGTTTTTTCAGTGAGCGCCGGATGGGGCCAAGATCGAGGATTTTGGTACACCCCCTGAATGCTGAAGCAGCTTGAACCTCAATCATCTGGAGACTGGGTCAATTGGCTAGCCTGCCTCCTCATCCTGCATTGCCTTCGAGAACTTGCCGCCGATAGCTGGATCAATCCGATCGGCTTGGGCCAACGCCCATTGACTCCATTGCTCGACCTCTTCAATCGAGGAGGACCCATCGCGAGATGCCGTCAGCTCGATTGCCTCGACGTACTTCCTGATTTCGCCAGCCTGCTGAAATGCTGCCGCATCCCTTAGGAGTCGGTTGATTCGACCTTGCTCGATGCGCTTCTGTCGTTCTTTCTCCGCACGTTCGCCTTCAAGCTTGCGCTTGCGCTGCTCCTCTTCGAGTTCCGCCTTTCGCTTAATGCGCCATTGATAGCCATGCACGACGCTCTCACGATACTTGATTTCAGCGGTCAGTATCAGCTGGATCGCGATGTCCGTCATGCGCTTTTCGAGTTTCTGAACATCATCGTCCTGCCAGGTAGCCAGTACTTCTTCAGAGCCCATCCCTTCAGAATAGATAAGCACAGTCGCGTATCACTGGATTCTTGTTTTACATTCAAAAGCTGTGCACGGCGATTTGTTTTTTTCGGTCTGTCCAAAGCGAGTTGAAGACGCTGCTGGAAGAACGAAATCCCGATGTCCCGTGCTTCGTGGCCGCGGACGGAAGGTCTACCGTTCATCTTCGCGACTGCGAAGAAGAGGCTGTTTAAGATCCGTAGCCGACGGTGCTCAAATGGCGAGTCAAAAACGGGTTTCTCCCACCACATGACATAACGATCGGTTAACTGTTTCTCCCGGCGTTTTTCATCCTCTTTGAGGAGACGCTAAATCGCTGAATGCCAGATCAGCACTTTATGCGGAATGACTACGTGACCTACAGTCTCAGCGATCCGTGCCTGAACTGCCTCGATCGGTTCGGAGAACTCCGGAGGAGCGACGAGAGGGGCAAGAAGATCCTCCTCGGTCCAGTAGCCGTACGCAGTATTGCCTCCGACCCCGATCTCGATCTCATCACTCATTCCAGGTGGACGTAACGGGAATGCTGTCTGAAACACCTCCTTCCCCGCGTCTTTCTTCGCCCAATAGCCACGCTCAGGCGTAGGGATTCCTGCCCGCGCGCACGTTTTCTTGAGGGCGACATCGGAAATCTCAAAATGCGTCGAGAGGCTCTGCATTGGTTCAGACCAAGCCAGATCGTAAAGCGCCTTGCGAGACAGTCGTTCAGCCATTGTGTTCCCCAATATCCTTCTGCTGGAGCTCGTGACAGCTGAGTATATGGGCACGCCATCAATCTCGGCGCGGCAATGCAACCGCACGGACTGCTAAAAGCTAAAAGAGGGTCCTGCTTCTCTGAAGCACATCGTGTGCCTTGTGATACCGCAGAGCAGATGAAATGCTGAGGGACTCGCTCTCTTGCTGATATTCAACGATACCGGCGAATACCAGTGATACCGGAGAGCGAATGAAATGGCGGAGGGACCTTCTCTCCGCATTCACGGAAAGACGCGCTGGACGGGAGAAATCGAAAAGAGACTCGCGTCACTGCGGTCATAACTGTGATACCTCCAACTTCGACCGATCGAGGAGAGCCTTGCCCTGCGGGAATGTGTACTGATACCAAATGATACCGACACTATAGCGGAGAGACTATGGTCTCTCCACCTCGCGCGAGGACAGGGGTAGGTCCAAAGGAGGGAGTCTCTCCGCCATTCCTCGAGTACTTCTTGAATATTTTTTCAAGATGCAAAAATGACATTTTTAAAGATTCAAGAGTGATGTTTTCCACACTCGAAGGTGATACCAGTGATACCGTTTTTGTGGTCAATACAGGTCGTTGGAGGTTGTGGGAGGCAACGGACCCGAAGTCAAAAAAGTGCTTGAAACCAGCATAAATACATGGTATTATCGCTATGTCTAGTCGTTGCCACGATTTGCGCTAAGTGGCGGAAATCGAGTCCCTCCCTCTCCGCCAGACCTTCGTTTTTTCGCGTTCACCACTGCTAAGGTTCATCCGCCTCGATGGTCACCGATGTTGATTGTCGCGTGAATGTCCGATTGGCAAATACAACTGCTTCAGGGCGCGGTACCGCGCTTCACAACCTCGAAATCCAAGTTAGGAAACCAGAAACCACCGAATCACGTCGAGTTCTTACGGCCCCGCACAGTTAGTAGATTTGTGGTTTTAAATTGAGCGAGGCAGGCACCCTTCTTGATTTGTTTACAACGTCTTCAGGTACTCGATGATTTCCGTGCGCTCCTCCGGGGACAGCTTGCGGCCGATCACTCCGTTGCCCTTCGGACCGTCGTTGAATTCGTGCCCAGCATTTGAATTACCCGGCAGATCAGTGCGGAACTCGGCTGCTCCTTCGAGGGAATCGGTGTTGAGGCCGAGTTTGACTGGATCATATTGCTTACTCCCGAGATAAAACACTTTCGGCCGCTCCGAGACTGGTGATAGCAGCGAAAACAAGTTGGGAACCGAACCATTGTGGAGGTATGGAGGCGTCGCCCAAATCCCATTGTGAGGCCGGGCTTTATACGCCAGGGGTGCCAGCAGTTCGTTTTCCCGGTAGCCATTCCACTCTTCCCTCTGTTCCGGCGTGAGCTTGAGCTCGGCGTACGATTCGTCGATCAGCTTTTGTGTGATGTACCTAAGCCCATCGCGTGCAGAGACGATTCCTTTTCCCAGCGGTCCGCTATCGGCAGTCCGGTTATGAAAATTCTGTGCCTGCTTGGCGTCGGTTCCAATTTCTCTCAGAGGAATCATGGTCACCTTGAAGAACTGCCTTCCTCCAGGAGTCGTACTGTTCCAGTGTTGGGCCTTGCGGCCCTCGTCGGAAAGCATGGGTGACTGATGGCAGTGCAGGCACAATTCGTTATAGAGTTTTTCGCCTTTGGCTGCAGCGACGCGGTCTATCTTCCCCAAGATGTCCTCCGGCCACTTGGGTGACCAAACGCCCAAACCAGGTTCTGAACCGCCTAACAGAAGCTCGATCTCATGGAGATTATCGACGTGTACGGTGTGCTGAAACTGCTGTCCTGGATAGCCCAGCAGGTTGATGCGCGACCGTACCCCCAGAGCCTCGCCCACATTTCTGCCCATTGGTTGCTGGATCGAGCCGTTGTATTGAACCCAGTCCATCCAGGACGCATCCCAGACGGGGGGGAAATTCACGGGGCCGTCCCCGACCACCAGGTTCTTACTGTTGTTCAACTCGGTCCCAAACACGAAGTTGCCAATCCGTGCCAGCGCGTCGGTGCGGCCATAACCCTCGGGAGTGGGAAAGAGATGGCGCGTGGCTTTGAACTCAGTGAAGCTGGTGTCGAGGTAGTATTTCAATGCGCGGCGTAACAGAACCTGATCTGCGTGGGAGTGATCGGGTCCAAGCACTTTGTTGGCAAATCTGTGAAAGCGGACTGGATCGTAGTAGGTCCAGGTAACTGCGAGACCGAGAGCCTCGGTGAACTTCTGCAGGTCAATCAACGACGGCCCAGCGTCGATCCGGATTGCTTTTCGGCCGAAAAACAATTCTCCGGTATGACAGGCGGCGCAAGTAATACCCAGCACGACGTTCCTCTGCCCTGTGTAGGGATCAACGAAACGATCATCGCGCGCGAATCCAACCGGCAATCCGTCCGGATTTTCCGTAGAGGACGAATCCGGGATAAAGCCAAAGCCTTGCATGTAGGAGTCTTGCCTGAACGGAGGTGCGCTCGTGATAGTGAGCCGCGGCTGCTCCAATGCAAGAAACCAGGCATAAGGTAGGAGTTCACTTCCCTGCGCTGTGTGGTAATACCGACGACGCTGTTCTTCCGTCCAGTTCTGGGGAAGCCAGGCCACTTCCGTCGGCCTTTCGACCCTCGGTACTCTCAGGCTGTTCTTTAAGGTGAAGATTGCGATTATGACTGCACCGATGCCGATCACGGACAGCAAGGCAAGAGCGCTGACGATACTCGGACGCCTGAGTAAAGGCCGCTTTGGCGGTGCCGCTATCGGCTGACCGTGTGCCGGTCGAGGCGCCAGTTCGTACGCAGTTTGGGGTTCCGCGATGTACTGCTGCGGTAGATTCTTAGGCTTGTATCGCTGTACGCCGTGCATGCGATCAAGAACACTTTGATGAATGTGGGCGCCGTTTGGGATCGTCCTCGCGCGTCCCAAGTTTATCCTGATGCCACGCTTCCATTTGCGGTCGGCTTGTCCTGCCACAGGTGCGGGGTACGAGAATATCTTCGGCCAAAACTCAGCTATCCACCACGCACCCTTTAGTGATTCGTGTTGATTCTCTGTAAGAGGATCCGGTGCCACGTACGGGGCCTTGCCTCCCAGAATGTCTGCCTTTCGAACCTGATCTATTCGAAGCCCCGCAAGTTCTGCTTCACAGACCATCCACTGCAAAGCGATCTTGGAGAGCTGGCTCTCTGACTCCGGATAGCTGCCACCAACATCTGAATGCACGCCAGCGAACCAAAGCTCCTTTACATCTTGCTGATCATCGTGTGGCGTACCGAACAGGTTTTGCCGAAAGAACGCCCTGCGTTCATCAATCGACACCGCCTGTCGCACGACTTTGAGGTCAGGGTTGTGGATGGCCTTCGTGCCCGGGAAGTGCGCAACGTTGTATACCCAGCCCACCGAACTGACTGTGTCCCAGACTCCAACGAAATAAGGCTTACATTCGCGGCAAAAGGTTTTCTTGAAGTCGGCAGCCACCGCGAAGTCTATCTTCTTGCTCTTGAGCATCCGAACCGAGTACGGGATTAAGCCCTCGTTGTCCTCGCGTAACAATCCAACTATGTGCAGCATCCCGCACAGCGCGCGGGCAGTGTATGCTCCTCGACTGAAACCCAAAAAGTACAGAGTGTCACCTGGTTGGTATGTCCGCATGAGGAACTGATAGGCGTCCGCAATGTTCTCGGAGATTCCGTATCCAAACGCGAGACCGATCACCTTGGTCCACCATCGGGTGATTCCGGTGAGAGCACTCCGGGCGCCCATCGTACCCACTCCTGGATGGTAGTAGGCGACCTGCGAATCGTCGTGCACCAACATCTTGTAGAGCTTTACGACGTTGGATTTGCTTTCGCCGAACTCATTGCCGGTGCCGTCACAGCAAATCACGATATTCTTCGCCATAAAATAACTCGCAACGCTTTTTCAAAGCTACAAAGTAGTTGTTTCGCGGGCCGGGGACTATATCAGGTTCCGGTTGGGCTACGATCTTGCGGTCGAAATCGATGCAGCGGATTCTCGGCCCTGGTAATGGGGTTGTCAATGGAGAACTCAGCCTGTTACGAAATCAGGACAGACAAATGGGGTGTTAAATCGATCGACCCTCCGATGTCCTTGATGCCCCCCAGCGATCTTCTGAGGATTCCCGGTTCACAGAGTCGAAGGTGGAGAAATGCAGTTTCGCTCGGGCTGAAGTTCTTCACTCTAACAGCCGATAGGTCCTAAGAAAGAGGATCGGCTGATGCGTTACTGCCGACAGGGCTCAGGAAGGGTGGTTCGACCAACTCATGGATAACATTACTGTGCTCATTGTGGACGATTCGTCCGTCATGCGGAAAATCGTTGAGCGTTCCCTCCGACAGGCGGGCCTCGAAATCGGGCAAGTCCTCGAAGCCGGCAACGGGCTAGAGGCTTTGGCGGTCCTGAACCAGCAGAAAGTGAACCTTGTTCTCTGCGATATCAATATGCCTGCCATGGATGGTCTCGAATTCGTAAAGCAATTGTCCGGTGTGGAAAACGCGAAGGGCGTTCCGGTGGTCATGATTACGACCGAGGGCAGTGAGGGTCACGTAGTACAGGCTCTGTCGGCCGGCGCTCGTGGTTACATTCGCAAGCCATTTACGGCGGATCAAGTAAAAGAACACATCATTCCAGTACTGGCGGGGAACTTATGAACACTTCCAGGAGTGAAACCGATGCCGCCAGCCGCCGCGAATACTGGCCTCCACTGCTGGAGCTTTCCGCGCAAGAAGTTTTTGGTCTTATGTTAGGAGAGCGTTTAGACGCTGCTCCAGAGCCTGCTCCGGAGAATTCTCTCGACGTTACGTCGATGGTTGGATTTGCCGGGTCCCTGTGCGGACTGTTAACTCTGCGTTGCAGCAGCAAATCCGCTGCCCTCATGGCAACGAAAATGCTTGGAACGGATGGTGTGGGGGCCAAGTCACAGATGGAAGATGCGGTGGGCGAGGTGTGTAATATGGTGGCCGGTAACTTCAAGAACAAAATTTCGGGGATCGGCGACGGCTGTAAACTCTCGGTTCCGACCGTGATCACCGGCAGTAACTATAGCCTGTGCACACTGGCAAATGATTACACGATGGAAATCAACCTCCTGTTCCACGGCAGTCCCATTGTCATTTCACTGCAACTGAACTGATCGGAGATTCAGAGCAGCTGCGTCTCGGAGTCCCGCCTCAGTTGACCTCAGTGGGTTTCTCAAGACCGACCTCAATGCCGACTCGTGATTGTGTTCCACCCGCTCGAGTTGCAGTCGCTCCGAAGCTCATAGCAAGTAATCGCGGCGCGAGCGTTCGGATGCTGTTTTGATACCCGAATAAAGCTCAAATGGATGCGGAAGAATCTGGCCGAAAAACGGCGTCGACGAGCGCGATGATCTCGCCCATCGCACCATCGATATCAAGCGTCAGACGGGCCAGATCCAGGGTTGCGAGCTGGGGGCAATACTTCGACAAGCTGAGCCAGGCCTCGTCTCGGGCAAGATCGACGGCCATCGCTTCGTAGTAGCCATATCCCAAGTCCCGCAACCGGCAGAGCAGGTCGCTGAGATGGATCAGGGCCACCAGGGCAGGATCGGAAGGGGTCTCTGCAACGTGGTGGTGGAATTCGATGACAGCTACCACATCGGCCGAGAACTTCCAATGCTCAGCCAGAATTTTCCCGCTCTGGCAGTGGGTGAATCCCAGCTCCTTAAGTTCCGCCGATTCCACAGAAACACGTTCGTCACGGGCTGCAACGAAGCATTTGCGATATTCGTCGGTACAGGCAAGCGTGTTGACCAACATGCCCAAATCATGCAGCAAACCCGAGAGGTAAGCCTTCTCCGGCTCGGCATATCCAATCAGAGTCGCCAGCTTGCGGCTGATCAAGGCACAGCCTAAAGAGTGACGCCAGAATGTGGTGGCATTAAAGGCCCATTTATCGGCGGGCACAATCCGGTTCAGACAACACCCCAGCAGTATGGCCTGCACGCGCTTCAAGCCCAGCGTCAGGATTGCGCTCCGCACGGTCTCTGTTTTACGGCGCCCGAACAGGGGAGAGTTCGCCATCCGCAGGCATTGAGCCGCGATGGAGGAATCGTATGAAACCAATTGCACAACTTGTTCCACATTGACCTGCTCGACCGGCAATTGAAGTATCGAAGCAAGCGGCTGGACGATGGCCGGAATGGCCGGGATCGCATCCAGCGTGGTGATCGAAGGTCGGATTTGATCGAGTGTTTTCATGACTTCTCTGACCCACTGTAATTTGGCGGCGCTTTCCAGTACCCGATGGCTCCCGGAAAATGCACCAATCGAAACCGGTCGTCGACCTGATAGAGAGACTCGGCGGGTCCCAGAAAGAAATAGCCGCCGGACAGCAGGTTGGAATGGAAATGCTGCATGACCTTGCGTTTCGAGTTCAGGTCGAAGTAGATGAGAACGTTGCAGCAGAAAATCAGGTCCAGCCCCTTGAGAAAAATCATCTTGCTGTCGTCGCTGAGGTTGACGCGGTCAAAACGGATGATCGATTTCAGCTTGTCGGATACCTGCAGGCGTTTCTCGTCATAAGGCTTGAAGTATTTCTTCCTCAACAACTCGCTGGTGCTGCGAAGAGCGTATTCTCCATAAATTCCAGCCTTGGCCGCGGACAATGAGTTGTCATTCAAGTCGGTGGCAAGAATGTCGAAGGTCCATCCCGACAACAACGTTGCACTCTCCTCCAACAGGAACATGGCTAAGGTATAAGGTTCCTCTCCAGTGGAGCAGCCGGCGCTCCAAATACGAAGCCGCTTGAATCCCATGGCATTCTTGCTCGTGATCAACTGGGGAAGAATAACTGTGCGCAAGGCTTCCAATTGGGGAGGACTGCGAAACATATAAGTCTCGCCGATGGTGATTTCGTTCAAAAGCAACCTCAGCTCCACCTCTCGATTAGCGCGCGTCGTGAGATGAGACAAGTACTCAGCCGGGGTCTTGGCATTCACAACCGCCATGCGACGCGAACAACGCGAGGCCAGCAAGTACAGCTTCTCCTCCGGCTGATAAATGCCTGAAATTTCGTAGATCAGGTCGCGGATCTTCAGATATGCAGGATCTTTAACATCTTCGGTTTCAGACTTTGAGACGGGTTTTGTGCCGGTCGTTCCCAAGACTTTCGACTCACTCTCTCCACATCTGGTCAGATACCCTCAAATTCGAGCTGTCCTTGCACCCAACGACGCTGGCGTTCTGCCCGCCAAGACGCGCCGCACAATCTCCTGACTGATCTCTGGCAGGGGACAGATCTTGCTGGCGCATTGCGAATCGACTACCGCTCCCGGCATGCCCCATACCACGGAAGAAGCCTCGTCCTGCACAAGCACCTCTCCACCAGCCTCACGGATGTGGGCGGCACCACGGGCGCCGTCGGAGCCCATGCCGGTCATGACCACGGCGAGCACGTTCGCGCCGTAGGTTCGAGCCACAGACCGAAACAGTACGTCCACTGCAGGGCGGCAGTAGTTCTCGGGCGAATCCTGATTGAGTTCCAAGACGGTTTGCAGTCCCTTGCGCACCACTGTCATGTGATAGTCCCCGCGGGCGATCCAAACCTGTCCGGGCTCCAATGATTTGCCTGTCTCAGCTTCGCGCACTGAAAGGCGAGATCTTGAATTCAGCCGGTCGGCGAGCATGCGCGTAAACAAGGGGGGCATGTGCTGCACCACCACGACTGGTACCGGAAGATCTTGAGGTAGCTGAGGGATCACTTCTCCCAGCGCATTCGGTCCCCCTGTGGAAGTTCCGATGGCAAGAATGTCTACGACATGATCGGCCGATGCAGTTCTGTTGGCCGCAGAGATCGCCGGCACAGGTGCCGAACTGCTGCGCCGACGGCCGGCGAGCGATGTGATCTTGGAGACCAGTTCCCGGCGCAACTGGTCCATCGCGTTCGCCAAACTCGAGCTGTTGCTAGGCTTGGTTACGTAATCGGAGGCGCCCGCGGCCAACGCATCGAGCGTGGTGGCTGCGCCACGCTCGGTGAGGGTGCTGCACATGACCACCGGCAGCTGAGGATACAGCTTGCGGATCTCAATCAGAGTCTGGATCCCATCCAGCCCGGGCATCTCAATGTCGAGCGTGATGATGTCGGGATTCAGCTGCGGAATCCTGGCCAGGGCGATCGCACCGTTGGAAGCTGTCCCGGCGACTTTGATTTCCGTAGTGGAAGCGAGAGCGTCGCACAATAGCCTGCGAACCACCACGGAATCGTCCACGATCAAAACCTGTATGGGCGGCATACGATCTTTACTCACTCGCCGCGGATGCTTGCATTTCCTGGCAGAAATCCGCGCGGGTTATCTGAACCGGTCAACGCAGGCTATGCACCAGCTCTCGCACTCATCGCCTTGGGCGCATGTGGCCTGGCCTGCAGTTCGGCATAAGCGTCCTTCTCCAGCCGGAAGTGGGCTACCAACTCGCGCAACCTGGTCGACATCTCCGCCAGAGAGCCGGCGGCTTTGGACGAGTCACCGGCGCCATGGGCAGTACTCTGCGCCGCCTGAGCGACGCCAGCGATGTTCTTGGTGATTTCCGACGAGCCGCGCGCGGCCTCGCTTACGTTGCGGGCCATCTCGTTAGTGGTGGCGTTCTGTTCCTCGACCGCGGTCGCGATGGTGTTGGAGATGTCGTTTACCTGCTTGATGACCTCGCCTATCTGGCCGATGGCGCCGACCGCGCTTTTGGTGTCACTCTGGATGGCTTCGATCTTGCGGCTGATGTCTTCGGTCGCCTTCGCCGTCTGTTTAGCCAGTTCCTTGACTTCGTTGGCCACGACTGCGAATCCCTTACCAGCCTCACCGGCGCGAGCCGCCTCGATTGTCGCATTCAAGGCCAGCAGGTTGGTCTGTTGGGCAATCGAAGTAATCACTTTGATGACCTGTCCAATCTCAGTGGATGAATCCCCAAGCTTGGCGACGATCTGATTGGTCTCGTCCGCAACTCTGACGGCGCTGGTCGCCACCTTCGCCGACTCGTGAGCGTTCTTGGCGATTTCCTTAATGCTGGCGCTCATCTCTTCGGAGCCCGTGGCCACCGTTTGCAGATTTTTGTTTACTTGCTCGCTGGAACTGGCAACCACCTGGGCCTGGGTGGAGGTCTCTTCCGAATTGGCGGTGATCTCCTGGCTGGTGCTGGACAGTTCCTCACTGGCGCTGGCCACTTGCTCGGCCGTTCCGGCGATTGACCGGATCATGTCGCGCAAGCTGTTCTTCATGCTGTTGAGCGCGGCGGCCGCACTCCCGATTTCGTCTTGCGACGCAACTTTCAGGTCGTCGATGCCGAGGTTGTTGGCTGCTATCTCCTGAATCACTGCCACCATACCTTGGATAGCTCCCGTAATGGAGCGGACGATAAGGATGGCAACTCCAAGCCCGACGATCAGCCCGCCGAGTGCAAGGATGATGAGCAGGCGAAGGATTGACGCTTCCACTCGCTCGTGCTCGGTGATGGCTGCCTCCTGCAACTTGTCAATAATGGCCTGCATACCGTCGCTAGCCGTCTCTGCTCCTGTGCGGACCTGGACTGCATGCTCGGTGAAGAGCATGTCGGTGGCTTCCTTGGTTTTGCCCCGCCGCCGCAATTCGATCGCCTGACCCTGCAGTTCTCGGAGTTCCTTTGCTCCTGCATCCACCTTGGCATATAGCTCTTTTTCTCTCTCAGTTTGCAGCAGCTTGCTCAGTTCCTCCATCGCCTTATCGGCTTGGGCGATGCCTTCGTCACGGCGCTTGAGAATGCTCTCGCTGTCCGAAAGCACAAATCCTCGAGTAGCGCTGGTCTGCAACTCCAAGCCAGCGTCCACGTCCATTGCGAGTTGTGCCTTCAGCATCTGCTTCGAGATTTCGTCGGTAAGATCGGAGAGCTTGTTCATAGAGGTGTAGGTCATGAAGCTTATGACCGCGATGATTAAAAGTAGTGCGCCAAAGCCAAATCCCAGCTTCATTTTCAGACTGATCTTGTTCACGTCTAGCCTCCCAGCAGAATTCACAGCACCTGATTTTCCTGGACCCGCGGTAATGGCGAGAACCCTCGCTATCGCAAGACCGGGGGCACGCACAAAGGAGTTATCGGCCCCGATATTGAAGGCTTTAGCTTGTCAAAGAATGCTGGATGCCGGGAATTCTGGCAGTGATCGACTCAGAAGGAGATGACCAATCGAGGAGTGATTACCGGACAATCTCCGTTCGTGCGCAGCCCGCCGGGATGATGAAGAAATTGAAAGTCTTGCACCAGAGCAACGTGCTTGTTGAACGGGATATTGTAGTAGGTTTCCACCACAAACTCACTGCGGAGGCCGAACCCAGCTTGAGGCTCGGACGAAAACCGCACCCAGGTGGCGGCCAATCCCAAGGAGTCCTGGCTTCGGCGTTGCAACGGTCCCTGCAGGATCGCTCCTCCGCCGATGTGGTGCGTGAAGCCACTCACGCGGCCTTCGGCCCAGCCTAGTTGTAGAAATGTGGAGACCCTGCGCTTGCCCCGATCCTGAGCGAGCGGTTGCCGTAAAACAGACTGCTCCACGACCGAGTAAAATCCGTGTGCTCCGGAGGACTGGCTGTCGTCAAACCGCGAGATCCTCCCATCCAGCCGCCAGTACCCAAAACTGATCCGCCCCGGATGATCTAACTTTCCAATGTTCCAGCTGCGTTCTGGCTCGACAATCGACAGAGTATTCGAGCCTGCGGTCTTAAAGACGCCGAGTCCCAGCCCGTAGCTAGCTCCAGCGTTCACGAACGCGCTCACGCCAGGTTTAGGCTCAGGGTAGGTGGGAAAGGTTACGATTGTCGGACTGTACCCCATCGAAGAATTTAGAAAGTTTCCTGCGTTTTGAACCACAGCGAACTCCGTATTAGCGTCGATCTTGCCCGCCTTAATACGAATCCGGTCGGACATAAGCCTCTGCTCAACCCAGATTTCATAAAGCGTGGTTCGGGAACTGGCATCGATGTTGGAATAGAGTTGGGCAGCACCATCGTAGGTTTCCCCAAAAACGTTAATGTGGTGTTTGAGCCGCGCCATCCCCGCGCTTCCGCTTAGACCAAAGAGCTTCTTGCCGTCCACCGGTACCAGCAAATCAAAAGAATAGCGGCCGAATCCATTACCGGAGTCCTGTTTGGCATGCAAGGTTTTCGACCAATCGTAGATTACGACCGCTTGAGGGGAGATGCCGTGCTCGTTCAGATCGCGCAGTAGTTGCCGAGGTGTGAAGGCTGATTCCGAGGGAGACTCGTTCGCAGATGGGCTGAGGGCTGACGGTGTGGAAGTCTGCGGGAAACAACGGTAAGAAAACGCTGAGCTTAGACTCAATAATAGAAATGCCAGGGACCGACCTGAAAGCCTCACAGAGGAATGCCTCCCTATATGGCGACCAGTGGCGCGAATGTCGCCGTAAGAGAGGCATCGGCTCCGACGAGATAGCCTTTACACGATGGGACGTATCCTTCGGGCCATTACGCCGAGCTCGTTAGTAACGTTGAGGCGTTTAGACTTTAGAAACTTCCCATGATGCATCAACCTCTTGATCTGCAGGTCGACTCCTCTGGAATCGGTTGTTCTGATCGATTGGCCGATCGGCTGCTTCAGGGTTCCATTTGCTCCAGCGATTCGCAGGCCTCTTCGGTACTGAGCACATGCATCAAGCCTTGATCCAATTTGTGGACGCCCACAACGAGATTCCTCATATCAGCTTCCAACGTTTGGGGCGGCGGCTCAGCGGTCTTTTCATCCACCTCGACGACATCGCCGATGCTGTCGACTAACAAACTCACTGGACCTTCCTTGGTGCGCACAACAACATTGATCAGCGACGTGCCGGGAGGCCGTTCCGCAATCCGCAAACGCCGGCGCAAATCCACCGCCATAACGATCTGCCCTCGCAGGTTGATCAAGCCGCGGATCACATCAGGAAGCAGCGGAACCCGAGTCATCTCCTGATGCTGAATGACTTCCTGCACCTCGTCGACCGCAATGCCGAAAAGCTGATCTGCGAGAAAGAATGTGCAAAACTGTTGTGTGGTCACGGATGCTTGTGCTCCTTATGCTTCAGCATGCTTCAGCCCCGACTGATGCCTGGCCGTGTAGAGCCGCCGCAACCAGTCCCGGCAGGTCCAAAATGTCGGTGACTCGTTTCTGAATCACGGTTGAGCCCAGCACGCCCCTACGCGCAGTCTCGGGTTGAATGACGAACGATTCCTCGACGATGTCGAGAATGCGATCCACCACCAGCCCGATACTCCGGCCTCTGTCGGCGTAGACCACGACGTGCAGGGCTTCGTGCGCATTCTCCGAAATCACCTTGCGCTTGCTCTCGAGCACGTGGGTAACCCGGACGAGCGGCATGATCTGTCCTCGATACTGCACGGCCTCTTGGTCACCCGCGACCTCGATGGCGCTGGGAGGGAATTCCTCCAGACGGGCGACCAAGGCGAGATCAATGGCGATCCTTCCGGTTTCTCCGTGCTGGAACAGCAGCATAGGTTTGCGTTGACTCGTGTCCGTCACAGGAATCAATTCGTTTGCTTTTTGTCTTTCGGCTGTTTCCCGTTCCCTGGCATCGCAAAGCACGTTGGCGCGCTGTGCCAGGCCGAGCACGTCGAGGATTAGCGCAACCTTCCCGTCCCCCATGATGGTGGCGCCGGCATAGATGTTGACGCTCTTCATTTGCTTGCTCAGCGGCTTGACGACGATCTCCTCAGTATCATTGATCTCGTCTACGACCAGGCCGAAGGCTCGGTCATCTGCCCGTAGTACGACGATATTGACACTCCGGAATTCGGTCTTGAGGGACGCGGCCACCTGCGCCTGAGAGTCCGCTCTCAGTTCCCGCTGCAAGTAAACCAACGGCAATAATTTGCCCCGCAGACGGTACACGGGTGCGCCGTTGACGAATTCCAGCCCCTTGCGGGACTGTTCGCCTTCCAGTCGAACTAGCTCCAGTAAGCTGACCTGCGGGATGGCGTAACGGTCGCCGGCACTAGTCACAATGAGCGCCGGGATAATGGCCAAGGTTAGGGGGATCTTCATGCGCACCGTCGAACCTTGCCCGGGCTTGGACTGCAGATCGACGGTGCCGCCGATCTTCTCGATGTTTGTCTTTACCACATCCAGCCCGACGCCGCGCCCGGAGACGTTGGTGACCTTTTCCGCGGTCGAGAAACCCGCGAGGAAGATGAGGTTGGTAATTTCGCGCTCCGTCATCCGGGCCGCCTGGTCAGCGGTGATCAAGGCCTTCTGAATGGCTTTATTGCGAAGCTTTTCATAGTCCAACCCGGCGCCATCATCGGTGACCTCGATGTTGACCTGTCCGCCCTCGTGAAACGCCCGCAGAAAGAGCAGCCCTTCCGGATCCTTTCCTGCTATGCGCCGCACTTGGGGGGGCTCGATGCCATGATCCACCGCGTTGCGCACCAGGTGGGTGAGTGGATCTTTAATCGCCTCGATGATGGTCTTGTCGAGTTCAGTCTCTTTGCCCTCCATTTCGATGCGCACCTGCTTGCCGCAACCGAGGGCTACGTCGCGTACTGTGCGCGGGAACTTGCTCCAGACATTGCCGATCGGCTGCATGCGCGTCTTCATCACGCCTTCCTGCAGTTCGGTAGTGAGCAGGTTCAGCCGCTGACTGGTGGCGAGAAGTTCGCTGTCTTCGGTGGAGTTGGTGTACTGCACGATCTGGTTGCGCAGCAGAACCATCTCGCCCACACGGTTCATGAGCCGGTCCAACTGGGAGACATCAACCCGGATCGTACTGTCGCTGGCGCTTTGCCCTCGGGCTTGCTGCTGGGCGTTCAGGGCCTCGACAATGTCCTGCGGTTTGACGGCTCCCCTTTCGACCAGGATCTCTCCGACATGTCGAGGGTCACCGGCTTTTTGGTGCTCGACAGCGGCATTTACCTCGCTGGCTTTGGCAACGCCACGCTTGATGAGAATCTCGCCAAGATTTGGTACTGGTTGTTCTGATGGCGTCGCCGGAGGCTCGCTCCTCGCAGCTGTCACAGGCGAAGCAGGGCTGCCCGCTGGCGCTTCGAGCAGGCGAGCCAACTTCAAGATGAGTTCCTGATCATTGCGCTCCCCCTCCTTGCCCGAAGTCTCGATGTTCTTCAACATCTCGCGAACCGCGTCAAGCATGGCCAGCAATGCGGTGGTAATTTCGGCGTTGAGCGGCAACAGGCCATCGCGCAGGCGCGACAGCAGACTCTCTCCAGCGTGAGTTACTGCCTCGAGCTCATTAAATGCAAGGAAGCCGGAAGTGCCTTTGATGGTGTGGATCGTCCGGAAAATACTGGCTAGAGTCTCACGATTCGCCGGCTCCTTCTCGAGCACGACCAGATCCTGATCCAGGCGATCGAGGTTCTCGTAACTCTCGATTAAGAATTCTTTAACAATCGCGGCATCATCGCTCATTCAAAATTATCAACGCTCGCGCATTGCCTCGTTACGCATTCTGAGAACGCTGTCGCTGGTGTTGGGCAAACAAATCGGCGTCCCTTTTTTGTTGACGACCGTCTTTCAAGGGCAGGTTTGCTCCGCCCACATACTTCGTCCATCGGCCATGCATGCAAGGGACTTTATCTATCGCGCGCAAACTCCAGAACATTAGAGGCATCGAAGGCCCGCCTCGAAAGCGAAATTCATTTCCTTGTGATCTAGCTCTGGCCCGAGGCCTCGAGCGGTCGCGATCGATTACGGGCTCGGTTCAGGCATTCCACGTTTCCATGGCGACGTTGGGGTTGATTAAGGAACGATTAACCTTGGATGATCCCAACGGTGTTCAACAGTGCAGATCCTCGACCAAAAGGGAGTTCCTCGGCCCATTACAGTGCGGACTGTCGAATCGTGCAGGTAGTGGGATGATCGACCAAAAAAAGCTGATCAGATTTTGCCAGACGGTCCGCGGGGTTTCGAGCGGAGTTCTACGGGCGGACCGCAGAGGCGAGTTCTGCCAGGCTGGTGATTGTCATATCTGGTTCACCGTCGGCAGATCTGACGGCACCGACGCCTGGGCGTGCAGACGGGCGGTTTACCCACACCGTAGCGAGGCCAAGGGCCTGCGCTGGAATGACGTCGTGATAGATGCTCTGACCTATATGCAGGACACGGTGAGCCGGTGCGTTGATGCGGCGTAGGGCCAGATTGAAAAGCTCGAGAGAGGGTTTGTAAGCTCGTGCTTGTTGCGCGGTGACGACTTCATCGAAGGCGACTTCAAGTTGAGGTCGGGTGCCCGCGAACAAATCGTCGTCGACGTTGGAAAGGATGGCGAGGCGGAATCGGGTTTTCAGTTGACGCAAAGCGGTGACGGTATCCGGCCAAGGCTTCCAAGTCGGAAGAGAATCGGCGAGCGATCGGACTTCTTCGGCAGTGGGAGTGAATCCCAGGTCAGTCCCAAACTGGCGCACGACGGAGCCCAGAACTTCACAGTAGGGCTGGAAGGGCGGCTGCTCTGCATGAAGTTCGAAGTCCCCGTAAAGCTTGAGGAGGGCAGCGTCGTCGATGTGTTTGGAATGCGCTGAAAGGATGCGGCGCAGCGCCGGCAGAATTCCCGCCTCCCAGTTGATGAGGGTTCCATAGCAATCGAAGGTGAGGATCTCGAAGCGGTCGAAGTCGAGCATGGTCGCTATTATTTCAGACCGCGATGAGAAAGGCTCACTACCTGTGTCTCGTCACCACTTGAGACAAAGAAAATCCCCACCACGTTCGCACCGCGAAGCGAGGTGGGGCTGTTTTTTCCTGACTAGTGGCGCACATCAAGGGGTTGCGAGAGCTCGAAGGTCAGGTCGGACTCGGCAGGAAGTACGATTTCCTTGTTTCCGGTGAAGGCTGAGCCACCAGCGCCCGCGCCAGCGCCGGCTGCAGCGCCGATCGCAGCACCCTTGCCACCTCCGGCGAGGGCACCGATAATCCCGCCGAGAGCGGCGCCTCCACCGGTGAGAACGGCGGTGCGCTTTCCTTTGCCTTTTTCAGAGAAGCTGCGAGCGGCGGCTTGAACCGGGACGTCGGCGCCTTTGACTCGAATGGAATCAAGGCGGACCTGCAGAACGGCCCCACCTTTGAACTTGCCCAGCGGCTTGGCATCCGCCACCGTGCCGCTGACGTCGGCACCCTGCGGGATCGCGACGGCGTTGCCGACCACAACGTCTTTCGCGACGCTGCCGGCGAAGGTGTCACCCGGCTTGCTGAGCTTGGAGCCGATGGAAGATCCGAGACTGATGGTAATCGCAGTTCCGGACGGCACCACGAGTGGCTCCTTCCTCGCCTCTTTGCGCTCGTGCTGTTTGTGTTCGCGAGCTTCTTTGCTGGGTGGCTTTTCGTCTGCGCTGGATGTTTGCGTATCGTTGGTGGCGGTGTCGCTAGAGTTGTCGCTTGCGGGCTTGTTGCAGCCTGTGACAGCAAACGCAACGAATAGACATAAAAACAGTAATAGAACTTGTGAACGCATAGACGCCTCCAAGACTTCAGCCAATCCTAAAGGAAATCAAGAGGTTGGGACAACCGGGAGAGGGTTGGGAATATCAATCGAAGGTGCATGAGGCTAAGGTGTGAAATTCGAACCGTAAGTGAATAGGCAGCTTTAGAGACGTTGCTCCAGGCCGCTCGGCTTCGCCTTCGCCGAGGCATCTGTCGCCACATGAGTCAGATGAATTGCCAACGGGTAGCACTGTTCGGGAAATCACTCTCGGTCCACGCAAGCACCACGCGGGGACGAACGCAAAAGACGACACTCTCGGGAATGACCATCAGCGGCATCTTGTATTTGGCACGGGACGCAGCGTCGAGTTTCTTCAGGGTTGGCTTATCTGAGAGATCAACCTCCTCAGCGGATCCTTCAAGGATGACAACATCATCCCCGGATTCCAGGTGAATGGAGATGGCTGGATTATGTGCGAGGTTGCGAGCCTTGCGGGAAGAGCGGGCGGTTCCAAAGTAAAGACCGCCGTCGATCCAGAATCCCCACACTGGAATCGAGTGCGGACGGCCATCGCGCCGGGCTGTACAAACCCAGTAATTGCGGGATTTGATGAGCCGTTCCTGGGCGTGAGTAAAAGGCAGGAATTTGTGTGGAGACTTCAGCCCATAGAGCGGGGGGACGTGTGGAAGGCCCACGGTACATCCTTCGGGATTTGAGTGCTGTTTCGAAGATTTTTTCGGGGGCTTCGTTTTCGGCATGAATTCACCTCCAATGAGATTCACGGCTCCCATTTCTTGGACCGAAGGTGCGCGGAGAAGCGGGGCCCACGCCGACCTTGCCCGTGGCCGCTCGACTTCGCCTGCGCGGGACAGCCGAGGCGGCTGTCACTCCATGAACCGGACGGCGGACAGGATCAATGTCCCCGCCTGCTGGGTCGTGCGGTTGAGTACTCTAGCGCTGAGATACCATGCCGGGCAAGGTAGGAGTTTGTTCGGCTGACACGGCCTGAGATTCATGGTGGTCACTCACCGGTTCGGATGCGGCCTCTTCGGCCGTTGCGGGTTTCTTCGGGGCAAGGAACTTTTCGGTATTAAGGAGGGGGCGGCCCAGCGAGGCGTTATAGCTGGTCCAGGGTCCATCAAGGGTAGACTCACGCTCGAAGTGGGCGCGCATGGCCTCCATTTTTGAATCGAGGTCGTCGAGATAGTGCAGCATGAGTGCTTCGGGAAACATTGGAAGCTTGGGCGAGCCGAAATCGTACTGTCCGTGGTGACTGATGATGAGGTGCTCAACCAGTGTCTTCAGTTCTTCAGGAAACCCGGGCACCTGAACGAGCTTGGCTTGGAGCATCTCGAGCTCAATGATCATGTGTCCCAGAAGCTGGCCCTTGGTCGTGTACGAGAATGACCGGTTATACGTCAGCTCGTGGATTTTCCCGATGTCGTGTAGAAAGGCCCCGGTGAACAGAAGATCGCGGTTGATCTGAGGATAGTTCCTGGAAATCAGATCGCAGGAGCGGAAGAGCGAGACCACGTGATCGAGCAGGCCTCCGATGAAGGCGTGGTGGAGAGTTTTCGCGGCAGGAGCATTGCGATAAGCTGCTGCGATCACCGGATCGGCCATGAAAGCTTGAACCAGAGTCTTCAAATATTGGTTTTGAAATCCGGAGACAAAGTCGGAGAGAGTTCTCCATAGCTCATCGATGTCTTTGGTCGTTTTTGGAAGATAATCGGCAAACTCGATCTCCGAATCACCCAGCTTTCGAAGCTTATGAATCGTGAGCTGGAAACGCTGCTTGTACTTATTGATGAGGCCTTTGACTTTCAGGAAGTCATCCTGCTCAAACGCCTCGAGAACTTCTTCGACGTTGTCCCACATTTTCGCTTCAAGCTGACCGCTGCGATCGCCGAGCGTGAGTGCGAGGTAAGGCTCCCCGGTTTTCTTGGGCTTGATCTGTTTGGCGACAACGACAAAAGTGGAAGTGACGATCTTATTTTCGTGGCGCGCGCAATCGCAAATGTAAAAGTCCTTCATCAGATGACTGAGTATATGACATCCTGGCGCAAATCGTTTAGCACTGAGAAGGCACAGCAGGTGTAAGGTCCCGCTGACAAACATGCCTCAAACGATGGGACCGATCCAGATGAGTCGGGGCGTTGTCCTAGATGATGCCGAGTTTCTTCTTTTTCTTGTTTAGTTTCTTCGCGTCGGCCTCTTTGGCAGTTGTGGTTTCCACGGGCTCGGTTTGATTCGCACTTCTACCGCTGTCAACGTAACCTTGCGCGATCTTGATGTACGCCTCTTCTCTGAGCTTTGTGAGGTACGCGCGAAGCGCAGGCTGCAGTTTTTGATAATAGAGCGCGTCTTGAATACGGGGGAGGACATCTTTCATCGCTGGTACGCCCGCCATCTGATGATCCTCGACTTTAAGAATGGCGAAGCCCTGTTTTACTCGGATGACATCAGTAATCTCGCCCGTTTTCATGGTGAAAGTCCGGTCTTCGAGTTCCTTCGCAAGCTTGCCACGTTCGAAAGTACCGAGCGCGCCGCCGTCGGCAGCGGAGGGCCCGTCAGAATACTTCTTCGCGATGTCGTCGAAAGCGGCGCCGTCCCGTAGTTGCTTCAGGATGTCCTTTGCTTTGGTCTCGGCCGCACTGAGAGCGTCAGCATCGGCCGCTTGCTTTGCCGCTTCGTCCAGCGGCGTTTGGGCGGACGATCCCGCATTGGCGGCATTGGGGTCTGGCGCAGGCGTTACCGCTTTCGGAGTGATCAGAATTTCGCTCAGGCGGATGAACTCAGCGTGTTGCATCTCGTCTTTATGGTCGTCGTAGAATTTCTGACCTTCTTCTTTGCTGATGGAGAGATGACCTCCGACCTCTTCGCCTATCACTTTTCGCGTGATGATCTGGTTCTTCTGCGTCTGCTTGAAGTCTTCCCAGGAGACTCCCTGCTTTTCGGCTTCCTTCTCCAAAGCCTCCATAGAATCGAGCTTCATGTCTTTGCGCATCTGATCGAGTTGCTTGATCAGATCGGTATCAGCGCTGATGCCCAGGTCCTTGCCTTTTTCAAGCAGCAGTTGTTGGTCGATGAGATCCCGAAGCACGTCCTTTTCGCGGTCGGCATAGACTTTGTCGGCATTATTGGGGTCCTGCTGCTTGACTTCATCGCGAAGCTGGTCTTTGCTGCGCGCGAACTCAGACTTGGTGATGATCTGATTGTTAACGCGGGCAATGATTTCTTCGACGACTTGGCCACTCGCGAAAGCGGGCATGCAAGCCAAAGCAATTAGGGTCAATGGAAGTTTTTTCATAGAGTCTCTGGGTGCCACGCTTGCTGAGCTTGCGGGTAAAAAGGGTGGGCCCGGGCCGATATCGGTATTTTACATCCTTGGTGCGGCTTATAGCCGAGCCATTCCACGATAACGGTCACGTTGTCGGACAAAGCCCTAGAGCGCAGGCGCCCTTAACTATGACGCGCACACAGTCAAGTAAGTTGGCCGCGACCGATTACGCGGTGCGGACTAAAGCCAAGGCTGTACGGTCGTCGCAGATGGGACCTTTTCCTGAAAACGCGGCAACAGCCTCCAGGACCGAGTCGCCCAGGGGTCGGGCAGCAATTGCAGGAGCGGACTGGAAGACATCTTTGACTCTTTCCAGGCCGAAACCGCCAGAATGACTATTGCCGTGGCCTTCACAGTCGACTACTCCGCGAGATACGAGGAGCAAAGAAGCTTGTTGGGCCATGCCCACGGTCGGAGCCTCGCAGGTTGCGTGGGAAAAGAGTCCGAGGGGGAGACCTGTGGGGCCCAGCTCAGCGATTCCCGTTGCGTCGCGGAGAAGGGCAGGAGTATGTCCGGCATTGGTGTAGCACAGCGTTCCGAACTGCTCGTGGTAACAGGCAATGAAGGCAGGACAAGAGTGGACGCCACAGCACACATCGATCAGCCGTCGATTGATCCGGAGGCACAGTTCGGTCATGGCATCGGATTCGTTGATGTCACGCGGCGAAAACAGCTGCAATCCGACAGCGCGGAAGACTTCTTGGGCAGCGACCAGGAGGCTGCGATTGTCCTCGCGTCGGCCGGCAACGTCGAGCAGCCCGATCAGAACGCGTTCAGAGCTGACGCGAATGGAGTCGTAGAAATCTCCGGCGATGCGTTTTCCGACGAACACGGCAGCGATGTCGGCGCCTGCGATCGTGGGGAAGACGGTTGGAACCGGCTCCAATAGGGTGGGTGCAGCAGCGTCGGAGCGGAAGCGGGAAAGCATGGCAGAAAGGCTCAAGGGCGAAGCTAGCATAGGAATGACGGGGCGGCAACCATCGGCCCCATACCCGCCATTGGATTCATCGGCGGCTCAGCCGATCCCTTAAGTTTATTCGCCGTATTTGTCGGCGAGATATTTTGTGAGGTCAGACTCGAGTTGGCCGTAATCGGAATGGATGGTCGCACGAAGGGCAGCTTCGGTGGAACTGCCCTGGCTGATGCGCTGCAGAATGCGCTGAACGTCGCTCATTCCGTACGAATCGTTAATGTAGGAGACCGCCGCCAGCGATTCGGCGTAAGCGACATAGGCCTGCGCACCGGAAAACTGCAAAAAACTACCTTCCAGAACATTCAAGGGAATGTTGTGCTGCGCCTTGAACAGCTGTGTGACTTGTCGCCCTGCACCGCCGAGGCTTCTCGGTTCGAGAAACTGGGCGATGCCTTCGTGCAACCATGGGGGGCATCGTCCGGCAGAAAGTTGGGTGATGAACGAGTGCGCAAGTTCGTGTTTAAGCACGTGGGCGAGTTCGGGTGTGAGTGAACTGAGGCCGCTGATCGGGATGCGCAGTTTGCCATCATTCATTGCCCCCGACCATGTCGGTGCTTGAGTAACGTCGAAAAAGGCCTGTTCGGTGTAGAGCGTGACCAGGATGTTATCGCGCGGCGGATTGCCGAGATCACGGACTAGGTCGTCATAATCAGATTCGAGCGCCTGAAGGATCTGGGCACGCAGCGATTCGGAGGTCTGATGGCCTTCGTAGTGCAGGGTGAAATGGACGCTCTCGCCTTGGGAAAACTCCGATTCGACATTCTGCTCGCGCTGAGCTTTCGACAGGAACTGCTGCACCTTTGAATCGGGTCGAAGCTCGAGAGAACGCTTCCAGGAAGCGATCGCTTCTTTGGTGTGATCGGAGGCGAATTGCGCATAACCTAACATCGTATAAGCGTCTGGCGATTCGGGGGCGGAACGCACAGCGCGCTGGGCGTAACTTGCGGCTTGACTAGCATTTCCGGTGCGAACGAGGACGGCAGAATAATAAATAAGGATGGTCGAATTCTCCGGCTGGTACCGGAGGGCGTTTTCAAAGTATTGCCGAGCCTGGGCAATGTTTCCGTGGTCGAATTCAAACTTGCCGGCAATGAAATCGGCCGTTGCGCTCAGTTCGGGATTCCCCTTGGTCTCTAACTTGAAGAGCGACTCGGTATCGATCTTGCCTTCTTTGACTATCTTGCCAATGAGGTCTCCCTCATTCCCCAGGGTGTCGGGTGGAGCGAAAGCCGGCAGATCGGCAACCTTTCCCCCGCCCGATGAGTGCGCCGGTAACCCGCCTGCCTCGACGTGGTCGACAGAAGACTTCGGGATGGCGTATGTGTCCTCGCCAATCTCATACTCGTATCGGTTGCCGTTTTCGCGCACACTGTCGGCGACAATGGTGCGGCCGTTCTTGAGATGGATGGTGTCAGCCCATGCGCCCGTCAGGGCTGGAGCGAGCAATAACGCGAAGAAGGTGACACGTAACCGCATTAAGGCGCATTCTAACAACGGAGAATCAGGCAACCTACGTGACGAAGGTACTACTCACGATTCGACCCCTGTTGGGGGCACTCATTTGGATCGCTCTTTGCCCACGAGGCGCCGCCGCGACGACACCAGTGACGGCGGACAAGCCGGCCGAGAATTTGTATCTGCAACTGGGAGGGGTTGGACTCGATCCTTCGCGTGTATATCAGGTGCGCGGCGCATCGCTGAGCCGAGGAGCAATACAGATCAGCCTGGAAGATGGAACCATTGGTTTCACCCAAGACGTGATGGGCCGGATCACCGGAGCGTTTTTTGAAGGTGAGGGAGAGATTCTGCTCACCCCTCCCAACCAAGTCGAACGCGACGGCATACTTCAGGTTTAACGATGAAACTGCAGCGGAGTTGAAACCGGATCTGCGCGAAACCGAGAACAAGCAGGAGTTTACGGATCGCTGGGGTGAGACGGCAAAGAATCTTGCCAGCGGAGACGCCATGCGGCTCCTGCTCACATTCAGCCGGATGCTTCCGACCGATGGCGGTTCCCCGGAAGCGGGAGCGGGCATCCCAAGTGGGGCGAAGCCGGATCGATTCCTTCACGCTCGGTTGCAAGGAACCAAGGTGGGAGTCTTCGACGTCTTCTTTGATTCGACTGCCGGAGAACAAATATTGGCAGGCCAAGCAAGAACCGCCGCAAACGGAGAAGCTTACTACGATGTATGGACTTCGTTTTCACCGACTCAGCCGACGGCGAGGCAGTCGCAACGCGAGCATGCCGCACAAGAAGAAGGGGCGAGCGCCCATGACGATCGGGTTGCGCTGAAACGATACGCGATCACGACGGAAGTTCTGCCGCCCAAGCAGATTCGTGCGCAGGCGGTTGTGCACTGTGAAGTTCGAGAGAGTGGCGCGAGAACACTTCTCTTTGAATTATCTCGATTCCTGCAGATTGAGAGTGTGGCGCTCGATGATACGCCGGTTGAGTTTATCCATAATCCGGCGCTGGAAGGTTCGCAACTGGCGCGCCGCGGCAACGATGTTGTGGCGGTTGTCATGCCCGAACTCTTAAAGACAGGGCAGAAATTCGATCTGACATTTGTTTATGCCGGAGAAGTTTTGGCGGAAGCAGGCAACGGATTGCTCTACGTTGGCGCGAGGGGGACCTGGTATCCGAACCGTGGACTGGAAATGGCCTCCTTCGACCTTCAATTCAGCTATCCGCAAGGCTGGACCCTGATCGCGACCGGCAAGGAGGCGCTATTCGCCACCCAGAGTATCGCCAGTACGACTGGCGAGCAGACGTCGCGCTGGATTTCGGATCGGCTGATTCCGGTGGCTGGGTTTAATCTTGGCAAATACCGTGAAGCAACCACCAAGGCGGGAGACGTCGAGGTAGATACCTACGCAACCCAGAGTGTTGAACGAGATTTTCCGAGGCCGCCGATCCAAGTCATCGAGCCGATGCGTCCGAATCCGACTCAGCATGTGCCGAAGCTGGTGGTTCCGTCTCAACCAACCCCAGCCCTTAACGAAGTTACCGTGGGTGAGGCGGCTGCTCGCGCGGTGCAATACTTTAGCGACCGCTTTGGCCCATTTCCGTACAGTCATCTGGCTTTGACGCAGATGCCCGGCAGAGAAAGCCAGGGATGGCCCGGGCTTATCTTCCTTTCTTCCTACGCATTCCTGGACCGGCAGGGCCGCGAACAGCTGCATTACTCTCCGCAACGGATGCTTCTGATAGAGTCCGTCCCGGCGCATGAAACTGCCCATCAATGGTGGGGAGACTTGATCCCCTGGGCCAGCTACCGCGATCAATGGTATTCGGAGGCGCTGGCGAATTACTGCGCCCTGATGATGATCCAGGAGAGAAATCCTGAAGGCTTTCGTCAAGTCATGGATATGTACCGACGTCAATTGGTGGAGAAGAACGGCGACGGCATTGCGCCGATGGATGCTGGACCGGTGACCCTGGGCACCCGGCTGCTGTCGTCGAGATTTCCTGGCGGGTACGAGGCGATCAGTTATGGGCGCGGCGCGTGGCTTTTCCACATGTTGCGCACCATGTTGAATGATGCGGTACGGCAGGAAGAGAAGTCGGGTGGCACGGGTCCAAACGAGCCCTTCGTGCGAGCATTGCGCAAAGTTCGGCAACGCTACGAAGGAAGAATGATCAGTACGCGGGAACTGGTGGACGTCTTCACAGAAGACCTTCCGCCGGCCTTGAGGTACGAAGGCAAAAAATCTTTGGACTGGTTTCTGGATGGCTGGATCAACGGTACTTCTCTTCCGACCCTAGAGTTGAAGGGAGTGAAGTTTACTGCGAAAGGATCCTCTTCGATTGTCACCGGCACCATCTTGCAGAAAGATGCGGCGCAGGATCTGGTGACCTCAGTGCCAGTATATGCAGCGCTAGGAGGAAAACAATTAGTGCTGCTAGGGCGCGTTTTTGCCGATGGCGAGGAGTCTTCCTTCCGGCTATCAGCTCCGGCGGGCGCACATAAAATCGTGCTGGATCCTTACGGGACGGTGTTGACCAGCCCCAAATAGCGCGAATAAGGTATATCGTTCATGGCGATCAAACTTATGCATCGGTGGCTCTAGGCTCGCCGGCGGCGCCGGGTAGCATGAATGACATGTGCGGGGATATCGGACAGTGAGAGCACGTGCGTCAGAACGCCGAGTTGAGCGCAGACGCGGGGCATGCCATAGACTGCGCAACTGGCTTCATCTTGCCCGAACGTAAGGCCGCCCTGGCGGAAGATAGCGGTCATACCGGCCGCTCCATCCGATCCCATTCCAGTCATAATGACGGCGAGGGCGCGGTGTTTAAAGACCTCGGCGACGGAGTTCATAAGAACGTCCACCGAAGGAATGTGCATTGCATCCTGAGGATGGACGTCGAGACCAATGACCGGCTTCGAATCCGATAACCGCGGAACCACGCGCATGTGGACGCCGGCTGGCGCGATGTAGGCGGCGCCCGGACGAATGAGTTCGCCTTGGGCAGCTTCCTTCACATTGATAGGGCAGATAGAGTTCAGCCGTTGCGCCAGTGTCGCGGTGAAACCGACCGGCATATGCTGCACGATCAAAATGGGGACGGGGAAGTTCGGGGGAAACATAGGTAGAATCTGCTCGAGAGCTTTCGGGCCACCCGTGGAGACCCCTATGGCGACAATTGCAGGAGCGGCGGACACCGATTTCCCCAACTCGAGCCGGGCGGACTGCGGTGGCTTCCTGTCCTCAACCGGACGAAATCTACTGCGCCGCGATTGAGCCGCGGCACGGATCTTGGAGATGAGTTCGTTCCGAATATGCGCGATTTCGAGCGAAGTTTGCGACATCTGCTTGGGTACGTAGTCAAAAGCGCCGGCACTCAAGGCCTCGAGCGTGGTTTCTGCGTCTTTCTCTGTTACAGCGCTGACCATGATCACCGGACGGGGAAACTGCTGCATGATGTACCGTAGCGTGCCCAGGCCATCCAGTCCGGGCATGTTGACGTCGAGAGTGACAACGTCCGGGTCGAGGCTCGGGATTTTTTCGAGGGCGACGGACGCACACGACGCGGTCGCGACTACTTCCATGTCTGGTTCGCAGTTGACCATTCGCGCCAGCGCCGTGCGCATGAAGGCGCTGTCATCTACCACCAGTACGCGAATTCGAGGGCTGTCGTCCAAGTTCAAGCTCATTTGCGGTAAATCGCGTGAACCAGCGAGTGCACTTCGTCCATATACGACTCGAGTTCAAAGGTCAGGCGAGCCCAGTCCAGGTCTTTCAAGTCAGGGTGCCGTCTGGAGAGCACAGCAATTCCGGTTTGCTTGAGCAGGTTGATCTCGCGCTTTTCGATGTAGCCGTGATTCAACCCACTCATGCGGCAGAGCAGGTCGCTAAGTTCCACCAGGGCGATCAATCCAGCATGCTCGGCCGACTCATATGTGGTGTGGTGGAGAGAGACGGTCTCGCGGAGATCGGGTGCGAGTCCCCAGCGTTCCGCCAGCAGGCGCCCGCTTTCGCAGTGTGTAAAACCAAGAGTGCGCTGTTCCGCTTCGTTAAGGGGAATGCCCTCGGTGCGTGCAAGCTCGAAGGCAGTGCGGAATTCTGCGGGCAGCACCCATAGGTTCACGACGATGCCGATGTCGTGGAGAAGTCCAGCGAGATAAGCTTTGCTGGGATCCTTGTAAGAAATTTTTCGGGCGAAATGCCGGCAAACGAGCGCGCAACCCAGCGAGTGTTCCCAGAACGCAACCGGATTGATGCTACCGAGATCTTTGGGCAGCAGGTTGAGTACGCCACAGGACATGGCGATGTCGCTGACGCGCTGAATTCCGAGTCCGACGATTGCATCCTTCAGAGATTCGACCTTTTGCCACTTCCCGAACAGCGGGCTGTTGGCCATCTGCAGACACTGCGCCGCGAGGGACTTATCCTGGGCGATCATGTCGGTGATCTTCCGGACATCGAGTTGCTCGGTCGGAAGCTCCAGGTATCGGAGCAGGGGCTGCAAGACTGCCGGGATGGTCGGAATCTGGCGCAGTCCCTCGACGCGCGAGAGCAGAATTGACTTCGGAGGAATCATGATCCTTGCCCTCCTGCTTCTGAGTGATCGTTTCTTACGTACGCCGTCGCCCCGGGGAAATGAATCAGCCGGAACTGACCATTGACGTGGTAGAGCGACTCGGTCTGCCCGAGAAACAGGTATCCATGGGGGAGCAGGTTCTTGTAGAAGTGTTCAATCACGCGCCGCTTCGACGCGAGATCGAAATAAATGAGAACGTTGCAGCAGAAGATCAGATCCATGCCCATCATTGAGGTCATGCGATCGTCGTCGGAGAGATTGAGGCGGGTGAAGCTTACGCACTTCCGCACCATCGGTTGCACCTGCAATTCCTCGCCGACCGGACCAAAATATCTCTGTTGATAGAGTGGCGTGACGTGGCGAGTGCTGTAGGCGCTGTATGTCGCATTGCGGGCATGAGCCAGGGAACGCTCGTTCAGGTCGGTGGCAAAGATTTCTGTGGTCCAGTCATGAGGCTGTTGCGACTCTTCCTGCATCAGCATGCTCAAGGTGTAAGGCTCTTCGCCGGTGGAGCAACCGGCACTCCAAATTCGTAATCGGCGTATGGGAAGCCTTGCTTTGGCGGCAACGATTTTAGGCAGGATGATCTGCCGCACGGCGTCGAGTTGCGGTTGACAGCGGAAGAAGCACGTTTCGCCAATCGTTATTTCGTTCAGCAGCGCAATCAGTTCTGTCTGCCGCGTGGGTTCGAGCGTCAGGCATGTGAAGTATTCGCGAAGACTCGAAACTTTCAGCTCCTTCATCCGCCGGGCGCAGCGATCGAATAGAAGGCGGAGCTTGGTATCGGGATGAAAGATGCCGGCTACCTGATAAATGAGGTCACGGATCCGGACGAGTTCCGGGTCTGGCGGACCGTCGACAGCCGAAAGCGAGTACACGGGTGCGGCACTCATGCCGGGTACGTCCTTATCGTGGTGTTCGCTTCGCGCGCACCAGGGAAGCAGATTTCAAAAGACCACTTCAATTCCATCGACGCACGGGACGAAGGGCTTTAGGGACATGTGCAGCGAGCCAAAGGCAGATGATCCACCGGAGTTCCGCATCGTTAAGGGACGGAAGGCGAGGGCTTGGTGGTGGAAGCCGCGACAGTTACATCACTGCGAACGATGTGCTCACTGAGAATCACAACATCCACGCGGCGGTTCTGAGCGCGGTCCTGTGGAGTGTCGTTGCCGGCGATGGGGTGGTATTCGGCATATCCGGCGGCGGACAAGCGTTCCGCGGAGAAGCGGTAGCGGACAATCAACAGACGAACCAATTCCGTGGAACGGGCCGTCGAGAGCTCCCAGTTTGAGGCCATCTGAGCCGTGTGGATGGGAACGTTGTCGGTATGCCCTTCAATTCTGAGGCGACATGTACGAACGGCGAGGATGGAAGCGATTCGATCCAAGGCGGGCAGTGCCGAAGGACGCAGAGTAGCTGACCCGCTGTCAAAAAAGCCGAACTCGCGCAAGCTGATTACCAGACCTTCGGACTCACGGTGCAAAGCGACCGATTTGGCCGCAATTTCGCGATGCAGTGCCTGCTGCAATTCTGCCTGCAAAGTGGTGAGGTTCGCTTCCTGCGAAGATGCGCTGAGCGTGTCCAGTGGTGGAGACGAGACGCGCCCCAGTTCCGAGTTTCGTTTTGCGTTCTCGATGGCTTGCACGGTGTCGAAGGGCATCGGTTCCTGGATATCGAGCGGGACCTTGCTGGTGGAGGCAGGAAACACGCCAAGTTCCTGGAAGGCGACCTGGATCGCCAATGCTAGCTTGCCCACCTTCCGCTGATCTACTTGGGCAGACGCGTAGTTGATGTAAACGTCGACAACATTCGTAGTCGTATCGAACGTAAGATTCCACACATGCTCGATGATCATGGAGCGGGTGACCTCGCAACCTGCGTGGCGCATCAGATATTCCAGCAGAGAGAATTCCTTGGCCGTGAGCTCGATCTTCAGTCCCCCGCGCTCGACGATCCGTTGTACCCGGTCGAGCTTCAGGTCGGCGACGGTGAGCACGGATTCAGACGGAAGATGGCTCCGGCGTATCAGGGCGCGAATGCGAGCTGACAGTTCGCTAAAGGAGAATGGTTTGGCCAGGTAGTCATCTGCCCCTGTATCCAGGCACTGTACCCTGTCTTCCACACGCGTGCGCTGCGTCAGTATGAGAATCGGCATGCTGGGTTTCTTCATCCTGAGCTGGCGCAGTACGGCGACGCCATCGAGTTTTGGGAGATTTAGATCGAGGATGACCGCTTCATAGTCGCAAGCGAGGGCTGCGGATAGAGATTGCTCACCATCCTTGAACGCATCCACGGTGTAATGCTCGCCTTCCAGGCCCTGCCGGACGAACCTCGCCAGGGCTTCATCATCTTCTGCAATAAGAATTCGCATAAAAGTGAACCGTCCTTAATCGAACAGCCCAGTCTAGTTAGAAAACACTCAAGTTCAGCCGAATATGCGTCACACGAAGGTATAGGCTTGCGGAATTGGGCCTTTGTTTCGAATAGGGAACCCAAGTTGCGCGAGTCGGATCGCGGTTTGAACCTGAGCGGCCAATAGCTTCATCCTTGACCCAACGTGGATAATTCATGATGGATGTCTGATTGGAGTGAACGCTTGCGTGTTCTGAGTGCAGGGACTCTGAAATCCCTGTTTGTGCCGGGCGGAATTTGGTTGCTGGGGGCGGTGCTACTGGTCTACTCCGGTTGGCTGACCGTTGCCTTGCCTGTGCTCAGTTTTCTGTACTATTGCGCGATTGCCGCGGGAATGTTGCTGGCGTGGAGATTTCACTCAAGCCGCATCTTCTTGTCTTTGTCGGTAGTCTTTCTGGCGCAGCAGGCGGCAGCCGTTTCTACGGGACAGCCCCCCTTCATCCCGGCCACCTTAACAGCGCTCGCTGTTCTTCTGCCGGTGAATTTCGTTTTGATCGCGATGATGCATGAGCGGGGTTTTACCGTTGAATCGGTGGCGCCCGTGGCTCTATTTCTGTTCGTAGAATCCTTAACCGTGACCGTGTTTTGCGGGGCCGCGGTCCGCGTGCATAGTCTGTCGATTCCGATTGTCCTGCCGCGCTACGCCTTAGCGGTGCCGGCCACGGCTGCCATCTTCTTGAGTGTGCGATTTCTGCTGAATCGGAAGCCACTTGATAGTGCGTTGTTGTGGTCTTTAGCCTCCTTCTTTCTGGCGCTACGCTCTGCAGCGGCTATACGAACGTCTACGGCGTACTGGCTCGCCACGGCGTGTATCCTTGCAACCGCCGTCATCGAGAATTCTTACTTGCTGGCGTATCACGACGAACTGACCTCGCTGCCATCGCGGCGCGCATTTAATGACGCGTTACTGCGGCTGAAGGCTCCCTATTCGATCGCGGTGGTTGATATCGATCATTTCAAGCGTTTCAACGATACGTACGGCCACGACACCGGTGATCAAGTCTTACGAATGGTCGCAACCAACTTGGGGAGTGTCACTGGCGGAGGCAAAGCTTACCGTTGCGGCGGCGAGGAGTTCAACATTCTTTTTCCCGGCAAAACGATTGCCGAAGTCCTGCCACATCTGGAGAAGTTGCGCGTGACAGTTGCGAAGTCCGAATTTCGCATGCGCGGCAATGACCGGCGGCAGCTTCCGCGCGGACCCGATCGTCGTAACCAACGGAATCGTGCTCGTGCTCGAAAGGGAGATGCCATTCGACGGCTAGCCGAAGGCAAGCCGTCTTCAGTGCTGTCAGTGACTATAAGCATCGGTGTAGCCACCGCCGCGGCAGAAAGATCCAGTCCGGAAACGGTACTGGAATCCGCCGATAAGGCGCTCTACCGAGCGAAGGCAAACGGACGAAACCGGGTCGAGACGGCGGCATCTCCGCAGCGGCGCGTGCGTACCAGGGCAGCCGGGATCGCCTAGGAAGCTTCCAAACAACTGAGACGGGTACGTGCGGACCGGACCGTCGACCGTTGGACGGGAAGTGTGACGGTCCGGTTCCGTACGTTTCGCAAGCACCGCAGGCCGTGCGGTCAGCCGGCGGTCGTAGGTGAGATCGGGCGCTTCCGGCCGCTGCCCCCACATGCGGGGCATTTTATCCGGATAAACGCGACACCCTCGGACTTCCCGTTCAAGTCCACGGGCTTCGCAACATATCCAGAACCGCCGCAGTTCGGGCAGTCTTCCGGAGCCACTCCTTCTCCCCCTCGTGTTACGGAAGATTGTCGCGCAGAGGCAAGGAGTTTTCGCCAAAGATTGTTTTACGTTACGAATCCCGAACAAACCGCCCTAACCCCGCTCGGAATGCCCTATTCAGTCAGGATTCGTAAACAAGGAGAGGGTGGATCAGACAAGACTGTGTTTACTTTGCCGATTCCCTCACCTGCTGAGGGGCATAGGAGCTTCGAGTGCCAGCTTGAACGTCCCAGCTTGAAGCGCGCCGGTCAGACTTGCAGCTTGAAGATTCTATCCATCCGCATCCATTTTTCTCCTGGCTTTGCTTGCGGGAGAGCCTTCTGGAATCTCCACATCAGGTTCTCCCACTCCTGCACTTTTGGATTGCGGCGGTCGGCTTCGGTCTTAGCTTCAAAAGAGAAATCTTTGCTGACCTCCATGATCATGAACATGCGCGTTCCGAGCAGATAGATTTCCATGTCCAAGACGCCTGAGTCTTTTATGCTCTGGATGATCTCGGGCCAGACGTGCTCGTGATGGCGCTTGTATTCGGCGATGAGTTCGGGGTCATCCTTGAGATCGAGAGTGAGGCAGAAACGACGATGCATTTAAACCTCTCCGGCTGGCACCGCCGACGCAGCTTCCATGGCGACGGAGGGAGAAGGCCGGTATCCCCGGATTGCAAAATAGAGCACGTAAGCATGGCACACCAGGGGGACCAGGAAAGCACGCTGAATGTTCCACGCATCGGAGATCCGACCCATGATTAGGGGACAGACGGCTCCTCCGATGATGGACATGACGAGCAGGGACGAGCCGAGCTTTGTGTAAGGGCCGAGGTTCTTAATACTCAGCGCGAAGATGGTCGGGAACATGATGGAGTGAAAGAAGCCGAGCAATACGATGGCTGCAACGGTTGGCACGCCAGAGCCAAGCAAAATGATTGTCAGCGAAAGCAACGAACCGGCGGCAAAGATGCTGAGCAACCGACTGGGGGCGATTTTGTGCATGATTGCCGAACCGGAGAATCGTCCGAGCATGAAACCAAACAAATGTGCCTGCAGAAAGCGCGCCGCGATCTTTTCATGCGTTCCGGTTAACGTGAACTCACTGAACCGGATGATAAAGCTGGCGACTCCGACTTGTGCGCCGACATAGCAAAACTGCGCCGCCACTCCCTTGATGAGGTGCGGGAATGCCAAGGTTCCACTGAGCTTGGAATTTGCGCTCCTTGAGGCTGAATCTGCCGACTCCTTAATTTCCGGCAACTTCGTCAAGAAGATGAGGGCAGCGATAAAAAGGAAAATTGCGGTGATCACCAGATAAGGTGTCTTCACCATGTTCGCTTCAGAAATGCGATAGTTCAGCAGTTGCGTCGGCGACATCTCCGCCTGCTGCGCCGGGGTGTACTCGATGCCGGAAAGAATGAATTTCGAGCCCAGCAGCGCGACGAGAAAAGCGCCAGTGGCATTGAACGATTGCGCCAGATTCAAGCGCTGCTCAGAGCTTTCCACCGGACCAAGAGTAGTCACGTATGGATTGGCGGCCACCTCCAGCACCGACTGACCGCATGCCATCACGAAGAGTGCAAATAGAAAGAAGGCGTAGACCCTTGCTGAGGCGGCTGGAATGAACAGAATCGTTCCCGTCGCGCATACCGCCAGTCCCATCAGGATTCCGCGCTTGTACCCGATCCGTTGCATGATCCAGCCCGCAGGCAACGCCGCCAGGAAATACCCGCCGAAGAATGCCGACTGTATGAGGGATGATTGGAAGTCGGTCAGTCCGAACGCCTTCTTCAGATGCTGGATCAACACATCGTTCAGGTTGACTCCAATGGCCCATACGAAGAACAAGCTCGTCACCATCGTGAGCGGGACGATGTATCGGCGTTCCGTGACTGGCGCGGATTTCGTCATTGTGTGGTCTCGGCAGAATTGCTATGTCAGGGCACGATCCAAATGCACGTACCCACCATCGACGAACAAGTGTTGTCCCGTCGTATGGCTGGACTTTGCGGAGAGCAGAAAGATAACCATCGCTGCGATTTCCTCTGTAGTCGTCATTCGCTTCTCCAGCGGAATTTTAGAAAGGATGACATTCAGCTTTTCCTCGGGATTCGGGAAGGTGTCCAGCCAACTCCGGTAAAGCGGCGTCATGACCTCGGCGGGAATCACCGTGTTGACACGGATTCCATAGGGCAACAGTTCCGCAGCCCACTCGCGGGTAAGCGCCATAATCGCGCCCTTCGATGATGCATAACCAGATGTGCTGCCCTGCCCTGTAACTGCCGTCTTCGAGCCGATATTTACGATTGATCCGTGAGTCCGTTTCAGATGAGGAAGGCTGAAATGAGCCATGCTGTAGTAATGCACCAGATTGCGATTGAGCGAAGCCACATATTCTGCGGGGCTCCCCTCCTCAAGACCTACTTTGTCATTGCGTCCAGCATTGTTCACCAGTGCATCGAGTCGTCCGAACTCTTTCACCGTTTGAGCAACGGGTTTCTCGCAATTGTCCGGGGTGTCGAGATCAATGCTGATCAGACCACACCGGGAGCCGCCACCTGCAATTTCAGACTGCAGTTTTTCGCCGGCTTTGGCGTCGCGGTCCACAATTACCGGCACGGCACCCTCGCCCGCGCACGCACGGACGATCGCAGCTCCAATACCCTTCGCGCCGCCTGTGACGATCACAACCTTGCCTTTCAACTGCAGATCCATGCCTAACCCCGTAGATTGAAAAACCCACCATCGAGCGGATAGTCGGCGCCAGTAATAAAGGATGCTTCGTCAGAACACAAAAATAGCGCAAGCGAGGCGACTTCGCTCGGCTCGGCCATCCTTCCGATCGGTTGCGCCTTCGCCAGCCTCCCAAACATCTCTTGCTCGCGCCCCGGATAGGTTTTCTTCAAGTAATCATCCACAAACGGTGTGTGCACTCGCGCGGGAGAGATGCAATTGCAGCGGATATTGTGTGTCAGATAGTCCCTCGCGACGGAGTACGTCATCGCGATCACTGCTCCCTTGGTCATCGAGTAGGCAAAGCGATCAGCTAGCCCCGCCGAGCCGGCAATCGACGCCATGTTAAGGATGACTCCTCCCCGGTTGTCCCGCATGTGCGGCACGATGGCGTGCATGCAGTTATAAAAGCCCTTGATGTTGACCCGGACCAGGCGATCAAAATCCGCTTCTGTCGTGCTCTCGACGGTTCCGATGTGCGAGACGCCGGCGTTATTCACCAGAATGTGAATCCGTTCCTTGCCGACTAGCTCGGCGAAGATAGTTTTTACCTGCGGCTGATCAGTCACATCACAAACGTGGAGTGAGGCATCACCACCATTCTTTCTAATCTGCTGGCTAGTGACCAAGGCGCCTTCCTGGTTTACATCCAGAATGCGAATGCTCGCGCCATGTGCGGCAAACTTCAACGCGATAGCCTGGCCAATTCCACTTCCCGCGCCCGTGATCACGGCGACTCTGCCGTCGAGCCGGAATTCGCGTCCGAGATCCGTGCTGTCGTTCAGAGGGAGACGCCTCGCTTCCAGGGAATGAAGTCTTCCTGCGTTTTCATCTCAGCTTTCGTTTGGATTTCCCCACTCGCAACGTTCACCACGAAATCGAGTATGGTCTCCCCCATCTGATCAATCGTCTGCGCGCCTTCAATGATTGCTCCAGTATCGACATCAATAATGTCGTGCATGCGTTGGGCAAGGATGGAGTTCGTCGAAAGTTTCACCACCGGTGCGATGGGATTGCCGGTAGGCGTGCCGAGTCCAGTCGTAAACAATACGACACTTGCTCCGGCTGCGACCTGCGCCGTAACGCACTCGACGTCGTTTCCAGGAGTGCATTGCAGGTTGAGCCCGGGCTCGGTTGAATATTCGGGATAGTCGAGCACCGCGGCGACCGGAGACTTACCCCCTTTCTTCGCTGCGCCCGCTGATTTCATTGCATCCGTCAGCAGTCCGTCTCGCATGTTGCCTGGCGAGGGATTCATTTCGAACGCCGAGCGCACAGCCGCGGCTCGCGCCGCGTAATCCGTCATCAGTTTCATGAATCGATCGCCGACTTCTTTGCTTCGTCCGCGATTGATTAATTCCTGCTCCACGCCGCAGAGCTCAGGGAATTCAGACAAGATGGTTCTCGCTCCCAATGCAGAGAGCAGATCTGAAGTGTGCCCGATCGCAGGGTTCGCAGAAATTCCGGAGAATCCGTCAGAGCCGCCGCACTTCAAGCCCACGCATAATTTCGAAAGAGGAGCGGTGGCGCGCTGTGCTTTATTAGCTTCCGCCAGCCCCAGAAACGTCTGCCGAATTGCGTCCGTCATCATCGCTGACTCGGAGCCGCTCTTCTGCTGCTCGAAGAGGAACAATGGCTTGTCAAATCGCGGATTGCGCTTACGAATCTCCGACTGGAGTATCTCGATCTGCGCGTGCTGGCAACCCAGACTGAGGACTGTCGCTCCGGCCACGTTGGGATGATGAATGTATCCCGCCAGCAGCCCGCACAGATTGTTGGAGTCTTCCCGCGTTCCACCGCAGCCGCCTTCATGGAGCAGGAAGCGGATGCCGTCGACGTTTTCGAATAGGCGCTGGTGAGGAGAGATCCCCGGCTGCTCCACAATGCCGTGCTGTCCCAGTTCTGTGAGCTTGTCTTCGCGATAAAGCTTAGCCAGTTCCGCGACCTGCCGCCTGTAAAGCTGCGGAGCCGCAAATCCCAATTCCTCTTCGAAGGCCTGCTTCAGCACCTGAATGTTCTTGTTTTCGCAAAAGACCAGAGGCACAACCAACCAGTAATTCCGCGTGCCAACTTGTCCGTCGGATCGTTGGTAACCCGCAAACGTTTTGCGACTCCACTGCGAAACGTCAGGAGACGACCAGCGGAACGGTTCCGATTGTTGATGAAAGCTTGCGGCCTGATGACGTATGTTGCTGAGGGTCAGAAGCTCACCGGCAGCAATCGGCTTGACGGCCTGTCCTACCAGGACTCCATACATAACAACGTGATCGCCAGGAGCAAGGTCTGTCGTGGCGAACTTATGCTTCGCTGGGACATCGGACTTCAAAACGTGCTGTCGGCCCGCCCATTCGACACTTTCGGCTCGTTTCAGGTCCGTCAACGCAACCAGGACATTGTCACGGGAATCGAGTTGCACTACGCGGGATCTCATGGCTGATACACGATCACTGAAGAATACTGGATGCAGGGCAGTGTAAACGTTTGCTGAATGACCCGCAATTCGGCCCAAGTGCAATATCAAAGAACCGCTATGCCTTCAGCCGCCAGAAGCGACGCGCATTTTCACCCAGCACAGCATCGCGAGTTTCGGCCGGGTGTCCCTGAAGATACTTCTTTACGACATACACGGTTCGACCGTACGAACCCGCCACCAGGCATACAGGCCAGTCGGAGCCAATCATGAGTCGCTCAGCTCCGAACGCTTTAAAAGCGATATCGAGATAGGGAGTGATGTCCTCCGGCTTCCAGCGCTGCCAGTCGGCTTCGGTGACCAGTCCCGAGAGCTTGCAGAACACGTTCGGGAGAGCCGCCAGACGCCGAATTCCAGCAGCCCATGTTTCAATCTCTCGACTCTTGATCGCAGGCTTGGCCAGATGGTCAAGCACAAAACGCTGCCGCGGGAATCGCCCAACAAATTCTGTCGCCACTGGAAGATGTTTCGTGTAGATCAGGATGTCGTAGGTAAGATCGAATTCTTCCAACACTGCGACGCCCCGCAGAAAGTCGGGGCGCAAGAGAAAGCGGTCGTGTGGTTCCGACTGCACAATGTGGCGGATGCCTACCAGCTTAGGATTTCTGGTGAACTCGCTAAGCTGAGAGCGCACCTCGGGAGAACGCAAGTCTACCCATCCAACCACTCCAAGGATTTTGGATGACCGGTCCGCCAACTCCAGTAGCCAGCGAGTCTCTTCCAGCGTCTGTCGCGCCTGAATAGCGATTGATCCCTGGAACTCGTTGCGTTCAAGTTGAGGCTCTAAATCCTCGGGCAGGAAGTCTCGCCGGATCACGGCCATCGAATCGTCGATCCACTCGTATTCGGCCGGGTTGTATTTCCAGAAGTGCTGATGAGCGTCAACGCGCATGGGTCAACAATGCGGAAACATTCGTTTAATTCTTCGAGAGAGTAATTTCGCGCATCGATACTAACACTGCGACATCCGCAGACCGCGCGCGCCCTCGCTCTTTCACCATGAAAGTCGGCTAGTCCGCGAGGGAAGTGATTTCCGCCATTGTTACCGACGACTCACTGGTTTACAGTATCCGAGTTGTTCGCACCGCAGCGCCCGCAGATTCTCATGCAGCCAGGACCAAGGGCGTGAGGAGGAACAGTGAATCCCATCAAGCGGTCTCATTCATCGCATCTGCTCTCCCGACGAGAGTTTTTGGCCCAAAGCGCAACTGCTGCCGCGGGCTTCTCCATCGTTCCGCGACATGTTTTAGGCGGTTCTGGATATGTTCCACCGAGCGACAAGGTCAACATCGCCTTCATTGGAGTGGGGGCCCAAGGCTTACGCGTCATGTTTCATTTCCTGCGTGAGGCTGACGTGCAGGGCGTGGCCGTCTGCGACGTTAACAAAGGCAGCGCCGGCTACCCGCAATGGAGCGACCATGAGTTCTGCAATTCCGTGCGCAAGTTAATCGGAGTCGACAGCGGTTGGGAGTGGCTCAGCCCAAATCAGCCGATTCAACTCAGCCATTCGCTCCAGGTGACCAGCGGTGTGGCCGGCCGCGAGCCCGCCCAAAAGATTGTGGAAGGCTACTACGGCGCGCAAAAGCGCTCAGGCCAATACAAAGGATGCGCGGCCTACAATGACTTCCGCGAATTGCTCGAAAAGGAAAAGGATGTAGATGCTGTCGTCGTCTGCACGACGGATCATCTGCATGCAGCGATTTCGGCTGCGGCGATGAAGAAGCGGAAACACGTTTTCTGCCAGAAGCCGTTAACGCACACGATCTACGAATCACGGCGCATTGCTGAAATTGCGCGCGAAACCGGAGTGGCGACGCAGATCGCTGTTGCGAATCAAGCCTCGGAAGATACTCGGTTACTCTGCGAATGGATATGGGCTGGAGCCATTGGGCCAGTGCGCGAGGTCATCAATTGGTCGAGCCGGCCATTCTGGCCGCAGGCAGTCGAGCGTCCCAAAGAGGCAGAACTCGTCCCGGAAGGTCTCGATTGGGATCTGTGGCTCGGTCCGGCTCCGGAGCGTCCCTTCAACCATGCATACTTGCCCTTCGTCTGGCGCGGGTGGACCGACTTTGGTTGCGGCTCGCTCGGCGACATGGGCTGCTACAGCTACGACACCATCTTCCGCGTCATGAGACTCGAAACCCCTGTCAGCGTCGAAGCAAGTTCGACTGATCGCTACGACGAAACCTATCCGCAGGCAGAAATCATTCGCTATGACTTTGACGCCCGCGGTGACATGCCGCCCGTGCGCTTCACATGGTACGATGGCGGTCTCAAGCCGTCTCGGCCGCCGGAGTTGGAAGAGAACCGTCCGTTCCGCGGAGAGCCTGACGAAGACGAGGGCCTGCTCTTCGTAGGAGATCACGGAAAGATTCTCTGCGGATTCAATGGAAAAGATCCAAAGATCATTCCTCAGAGCAAGATGGACGCTTACAAACAACCCCCGAAAACACTTCCAAGATCACCGGGCAACGAGCGTGAGTGGCTTGACGCCTGCAAGGGCGGCAAGACAAAGCCGGGTGGGAATTTCGAATTTGAAGATCTGGTCACGGAGACCTTGCTGCTCGGGAATGTGGCCGTCCTTACCGGACAGAAGCTTACCTGGGATCACGCAAATTTGAAGGCAAACAACTCCGACTTCGCACAGAAATACATTCGTCCGGAACGCCGCAAGGGATGGGAACTGTAGGCGGTCGGCTGTCAACACAGGAGGCTTCTATGGTTGCAATCTCGAGAAGAGAGTTCTGCAAGACCGCTACAACTTCAGCCGCGGCGGTTGGCCTGGTTTCCGCCGGCGTACTGAAACTGCATGCAGACCCGCTGGGCCTGCCAATCGGGTGTCAGACCTGGCCCGTGCGGGAGATGATCGCTAAGGATTTTCCGGGAACCCTGAAGCAGCTTTCTGCGGCGGGATTTAAGAGCATTGAACTCTGCTCTCCAGCGGGCTACACCGAGTATGGTTTCGGCGGACTCACCAAGTACAAAGGAGCGGAGCTCAAGAAAATCATTAATGATGCCGGCCTCACCTGCGTCAGCTCACACTTCGGTATGGACGAACTTCGCAAGAATCAGGACGACCGGATCGCATGGGCAACCGATGTCGGCCTGACACAGATGCTCGTCGCCAGCCTCGGCGGGCCAAAAAAGCCGACCATGGATGACGTGAAACGCGCCGCCGACGAGTACAACAAAATGGGTGAGAAGGCGGCCAAAGCTGGCATCCAGCAAGGTCTGCACAATGAAGACTTTGAGACGTCCACGGTTGATGGCAAACGCACGTACGACATTCTCTTCGAAC
>WNGO01000111.1_pt1 | contig 63651 bp, 58 predicted proteins | sample 5400511 | NCBI WGS metagenome assembly WNGO01 (sample SAMN13153380, study PRJNA577476) | soil metagenome | isolation source: 20 cm soil or saprolite under Garry oak tree replicate 2 | place: USA:California | collected 2016-06-15 | reverse complement strand
AACCAGCCAGCGGTCGATGGCGACGCCAATGCAGTCGAACCCCGAGCCGAGATTGCTCGAGCTCGCAGGTACCCGAGCGCGCGCCGTCATGAGTTGTCCTTCACCAGCGCGCGCACCTCGGCGACGCGTGGCGCAATGATGGGGGCCGTAGGCAACGCCGGAGCGACGGCGTCGACGGTCTTCAGGCCGTTTCCCGTGATGCACAGCACCACTTCGTCATCCGCGGAGAACCGGCCTTCGCCCGCCAGCGCGAGAGCGGCAGCGACCGTGACGCCGCCGGCCGTCTCGGTGAAGATCCCGACCGCTTCGGCCAGCAGTCGGATTCCCGCGACCAGCTCGGCATCCGAGACTGCGGCGGCCCAGCCGCCCGACTCGAGAATTGCACGCTTGGCGAACAGCCCATCGGCGGGATTTCCGATCGCAATCGACCGGGCGATCGTGTGCGGGACCACCGGCGTCACGGCATCGGTGTTCTCTCGCACAAGCCGAACGATCGGCGCGCAACCCGACGCCTGGGCGCCGAAGATGCGGGGGGCGCCGCCGCTCACCAGTCCGGCCGCGGCGAACTCCCGGAATCCTTTGCGCAGCTTCGTGACGAGCGAACCGCCGGCCATCGGCGCGACGACGACAGTCGGCAGCCGCCACCCCAGCTGCTCGCCAATCTCGAACGCCATCGTCTTCGACCCTTCGCCGTAGTAGCCCCGCAGGTTGACGTTCACGATGCCCCAGCCGAACAGATCCGCCACCTGCGCGCACAGCCGATTGACATCGTCGTAGTGCCCGCGCACGCGGACCAGGCGAGAACCATACACCGCGGTCCCGACGATCTTCGCGGTCTCGAGGTCTTCCGGGATGAAGATCCATGCCTTGAGACCGGCCCGCGCCGCCTGCGCGGCGACCGCATTTGCCAGGTTGCCGGTGGAGGCGCAGCCGATCGTGTCGAGTCCGAACGCGGCGGCGGCATTGATCGCGGTGGCGACGACGCGATCCTTGAAAGACAACGACGGATGTGAGACCGCGTCGTTCTTGACCCAGACGTGCGCTACGCCGAGTAGCGCGGCGAGTCGCGGCGCCTCGACCAGCGGCGTGCCGCCCGTATCGAGAGAGAGGAGTGGCTCACCGTCGAACGGCAGCCACTCGCGGTAACGCCACAGCGACCAGGGACGCGCCGCGATCGCGTCGCGCGTGGGGAGCACCCGCGCCGCATCGACGACCGGATCGAGCGGGCCGAGGCATTGCTCGCAGATCGCCACGGGAGCCGGCTGGTGTAACGTGCCGCACGCCCGGCACACCTGTGGTCGGGGCCGCAACGCCGCCGGCGGAGCCACCGTGGTCGTCACGGCGTTGCCCCCGCCCCCGCCCCCGCCCCCGCCCCCACTGCCGGTGCCGGCGTTTGGCGGGCCGCGCGAATCAGCGCCTCGTCGGCCGCATCGATTTCGTAGCAATGCTCCGGACCGGGGAAGACGCCGGCGCGGACGTCGCGCGCGTACTCGCTGAATGCGCGCTCCACGTGCGCGCCCACCTCGGCGTACCGCTTCACGAACCGCGGGGCGATGTCGCCAACGAAATTGCCCAGCAGGTCATGCGAGATCACGAGCTGCCCGTCGACGTGCGGACCGGCGCCAATCCCATACACGAGCACCCCGACACGTTCGCGCACGAACGCCGCGGTCTCGGCGGGAACCGCTTCCAGGAGAATCGCGAAGGCGCCCGCGCGCTCCAGCGCTTCAGCATCGCGCAGCAGCCGTTCGGCGGCCGCTAGGCATTTGCCCTGCACACGGTAGCCGCCGAGCTGTCCAATGCTTTGCGGCGTGAGCCCCAGGTGTCCCATCACCGCGATGCCGGCGTCCACCATCGCGCGGACACGGCGTGCGACGCGGCTTCCCCCTTCACACTTCACCGCGTCGCAGCCGGCCGCTATGAAGGCGCCCGCACTGCGGATCGCCGTCTCGTCGGACGGCTGGTAAGACAGGAACGGCAAATCGCCCACCACGAAGGCGTGCTTCGCGGCGCGGGCCACCGCTTTGATGAAGACCAGCATTTCGTCGAGGCCGATCTGGAGCGTACTCGGGAGTCCGAGCATCGTCATGGCGGCTGAATCACCCACCAGAATCATGTCGACGCCCGCCCGGTCCGCGAACGTGGCCGTCGGGTAGTCGTAGGCCGTGACGAATACGGCCTTTTCGTTCCGCGCTTTCAACGCCGCGAGGGTTGCAACGGTGACTTTACGAACCGACATGGATGCCTCCATCGGTCGGAGAAGCGACCGCGAGGTCGCTGACACATTCGCGGATGCGGTCGAGCGCGAGGTCGAGATCGGCCGGCGACACGGCGCACGACAGACGCAGATGGCCGGCGCCACCCGGTCCGAAATCGGTGCCGGGCAGCACCGCCACGCCGTAGTCGTCGAGCAGGCGGGCGGCGAGCTCGCGTGTCGAGAGCCCCGATCGTTCTTCGAGCTGTCGCACGTCAGGGAATGCATAGAACGCCCCGTCAGGCCGCGCGCAGCGAATGCCAGGAAGACCGTTCAACCCGTCGACCAGCCACTCCCTCCGGCGCTCGAACCGCGCCACCGCTGCGGTCACGGCATCCTGCGGCCCGGTAAGCGCGGCGACCCCCGCCAGCTGCACGAACGGCGGCGTACAGGACGTGCCGTTGACCACCAGCGTCGTCACCCGCTCGACCAGCGCCGCCGGCAGCACGCCGAAACCGAGGCGCCAGCCGGTCATGACGTAGGTCTTTGAGAAGCTGTCCACGATGACCGTGCGCTCGAGCATGCCCGGCAGCGCCGCGAGGCTGTCCTCGCGCCCGTCGTACCGGATCCGGCCGTACACCTCGTCCGAGATCACGATGAGGTCGTGACGCAACGCGAGATCCGCAATCGCCTGGAGGGCATCAGTGGTTGCGACTCCGCCGGTGGGATTCCCGGGGAGATTGAGGACCAACACGCGAGTGCGCGGGCCGATCAAGGCGGCGAGCCGCTCGGGATCCACCCCGCCCCGTGCGTCGAGCGCGTAGCGGACAGGAGCGCCGCCTGCGAACCGCACGACCGATGGGTAGATCGGGAACCCGGGGTCCGGCACGAGCACCTCGTCGCCCGCCTCGACCACAGCGAGGAGGGCGTAGAACACCATCGGCTTGGCCCCCGGAACGACGACGATGTTCTCGGCCGCCGCCCCGTGGACGCCGCGCCACGCCAGGGACGCTGCAATCGCATCGCGGAGGGCGGGCAGACCGGCCGGATTCACATACCGGGTCTGGCCATCGTGCAGCGCGCGGACGGCTGCCTCGACCACGTGGGGCGCGGTCGCGCCGTCAGGCTCGCCGATTTCGAGGTGGACCACGTGGCGGCCGGCGGCCTCGAGGCGGCGTGCCGCCACGAACACCTCGAACGCGCCCTCGCCCGAGAGGGCGTTGACTCGACTAGCAGGAACGACGGGCATGATCCCCCCACGGCCGGAACGAAAACGGCCGCTCAGCTGAGCGGCCGCGGGAAGCGATTCCCTGAAACAACCATCGCCCGGACCAATAAAGCCGCGGGCGAGTCGCTTTTTAGCACTTTGTTTAACGTGGCGGCAATACGCGGCAAATCACCACGGGTCGTCAGTTGTAAAGGTACTCTACCCCTCTGGTCCCTCCTGCGTCAAGGGCTTGATTCCGTGTCGATTTGGGCGCGCTGGAGGGTCCCCGAGAAATCGACATAGATCGTCTTCGTTTCGGAGTAGAAGTCGTAGACCTCCCATCCCCCTTCGCGGTGTCCATTGCCGGTCTGCTTCACGCCACCAAAGGGGAGATGCGCCTCCGCGCCGATCGTTGGCGCATTGACGTAGGTGATGCCGGTGTCCAAATCGGTCATCGCCTTGAAGGCGCCGTTGATGTCGCGCGTGTAGAGCGAGCTCGACAGGCCATACTTGACGTCGTTGTTGATCTGAATCGCGTCCGGGAGATCCTTCGCCTTCAGGATGGCAAGCACCGGCCCAAAGATTTCCTCCTGCTCGACCCGCATCCCCGGCTTGACGCCAGTGAACACCGTCGGCTCATAGAACCAGCCGCATTCCAGACGTTTGTCTCCCTGTGGAATCTTGCCACCGAGCGCGACGCTCGCCCCTTCTTTCTTCGCGATGTCGACGTATTCGGCCACCTTCTGCCGCGCCTCTTCGTGGATCAGTGGACCAACTTCGGTCTTGGCGTCGAGCCCGGGACCGAGCCGCAGCTTGCCGGTGCGATCGACGAGCATCTGCACGAATTTGTCGTGAATCTTGTCCTGCAAGATCAGCCTGCTGGTGGCGGTGCAGCGCTGCCCCGTCGTGCCGAACGCCCCCCACAGCACGCCGTCGAGGGCGAGATCGAGGTCGGCGTCGTCCATCACGATCATCGCGTTCTTCCCGCCCATTTCGAGCGACAGCCGCTTGTGCATCTTGCCGCACGTCGCGCCGATCGCGGACCCGGTCTCTGTCGAACCCGTGAACGAGATCACCGGCACCTCGGGATGCTCGACCAACGCTCTGCCGACCACGGAGCCCTGCCCATGCACGAGCTGGATGACTTCAGGGGGCAGCCCTGCTTCGAGCAGAATCTCCACGAGCAGATGGGCGGTGTGCGGGACATCCTCGGCGGGCTTGAAGACCACCGCGTTGCCGCAGAGGAGCGCCGGAAACATCTTCCACGTCGGAATCGCGAGCGGAAAGTTGAACGGCGTGATCAGTCCCGCGATGCCGATCGGCCGGCGATAGCTCATCGCCCACTTGCTCCGCAGCTCGGACGGGACGACACGGCCGAACAGGCGCCGGCCCTCGGTGGCGGCGTAAAACGCCGTATCGATCCCCTCCTGGACGTCGCCGCCGGTCTCCGCGACCACTTTTCCCATTTCGCGTGTCATCGCGCGTGCGATCGCATCCTTGCGCAGGGCGAGCAGCTGGCCTACGCGCTGCAGCACTTGCCCTCGAATCGGTGCGGGGGTCTTGGACCACAGGGCGAACCCGCGCTTGGCCGACGTGATCGCGCGCTTCAGGTCATCTGGTCCCGAGCGTGGAAAGCGACCGATGACGTCGTTCCAGTCAGCGGGGTTGCGATTCTCGAAGTATTCGCCCGTGGACGGGGCGACCCAATCACCGGCGATGAAATTCTTGAACTCAGCAGGCGCGGTCATGGCGTTGGCGGTTCGGGACAGAAGAATGGAACGGGAGTTTTTCCGTACAGACGGGGCAACAGTTGACGACCGGCAAGCCCGAGCCCCCAGATGATCAGAATGATCGACAGTGTGTGCGCGATACCCAGCCGGCGTTTCCAGGACGTCAGCGCGCTCCACACGCCGGCGACCGTCACTGCCGTCGCACCAATAAGATAGAAGACGAGCTTCAGGCCGCACGCATGGGAGTAGGGCCACACGATCATCCCAATCCCCAACGCGAGTCCGAGACCCACGCGCATCCACGTCGTGATCCAGGCACGCCCCCGTGCCGGACTGGCGGGCAGCGTTCCCCCGGCCCCGACCCCCAGCCCCGGGCGTGGCGAGACGGGAACCGTAGGCACGCCGCGGCCCAGCGCGGGATCAGCCTCCGGCAATTTGGCCAGCAGCCTGTCGACCTCGCGCATCTCGCGATCCCAGTCGCGCTCTTTCTGGTCCTTCTCCTTCACGAGACTCCTCCTTCGTTACCGCGCGACAGGCCATAGCGCTCGATCTTCTTGTACAGATTGCTGCGTGGCATCTGCAATGTGCGCGCCGTCTCCGATACGTTCCAGTCGTTCTCCTGCAATTTGCCGAGCAGGAAGGCGCGCTCTGCCGACTGTTTGAATTCCTCGAACGTGGCGGCGCGCAACCAGGCTGCGTCGCCTCCCGATGCGGCGGCACCCGTCCCCCGTCCCCCGTCCCGCTTCCCGACCAGCTTCTCGACGTCAGCCGCTGCGACCGTGGGTCCCGCGGCGAGGATGAGCAACCGCTCGACGGCGTTCTTCAGCTCACGGACGTTGCCCGGCCAGTCGTGGGCGGTGAGCCGTTCCACCGCGGCCGTCTCGAACTCCCTCGCAGCCAACCCTTCCTTCGTCAGCTCGGCGGTGAAGTGCGTGATGAGCTGCGCAACATCGGCGCGGCGTTCCCTGAGTGGCGGCACATGGATCGGAATGACATTGAGTCGATGCAGCAGGTCTTCGCGGAACCGTCCGTGCTCGATCTCGGCGGCGAGATTCTTGTTCGTCGCGGCGATCACCCGGACGTCGACCGGCAGCGCCTTCCCGGACCCGACACGCGAAATCACGCCCTCCTGCAGCGCGCGCAGTACTTTCGCCTGCGCCGAGAGGCTCATGTCGCCGATTTCGTCGAGAAACAGCGTCCCACCGTCGGCGAGCTCGAATTTGCCGGCCCTGTCCGCGAACGCACCGGTAAAGCTCCCCTTCATGTGGCCGAACAGCTCGCTCTCGATCAGCTCGGTGGGGATGGCCGCGCAGTTGACCTCTACGAATGGACCGGAGGCGCGCGCCGGGGGGCTGAGCGCGTGAATCGCGCGCGCCACCAGCTCCTTGCCTGTGCCGTTCTCGCCCGTGATCAGTACGCGCGCCGGCGTGGGCCCGACCTTCTCGATCAACCCGATGACTTGGCGAATGGCTTTGCTCGACCCTACGATCTCATACTGGGCCCGGACTTCCTGCTTGAGCCGCACGTTTTCGTTGACCAGCACGACATGCTGCAGCGCATTGCGGAGCGTCAGCAGGATGCGATCGGTGTCGAGCGGTTTCTCCAGAAAGTCGTACGCGCCGAGCTGCGTCGCTTCGACCGCGGTCTGGATCGTGCCGTGGCCCGAGATCATGACGACTTGCGCCTGGGAATCGAGCTGGCGGATCCGCTTCAGCGTCTCGAGCCCGTCCATCCCTTCCATTTTTACGTCGAGAAACACGAGATGCGGCTTGAATTCCGGGTAGACCCGGATCGACTCGTGCCCGGATGCGCACGCCTGCACCTCGATCTCCTCGTATTCGAGGACCTGCTTCAGGGCCTCGCGGATCCCTTTCTCATCGTCGACGATCATCACGCGGCGCGGGCTCACGACCCAGACCTCGGCCGCTTGTACAGCACGACGCCCGTCGTGTGCACCTGCACGGCCGTCACGGCGGGATCCACCTTGACCGGTACGGAGCCGTTGGGTGACGCCCCGGCCATCTGCTTCGTCAACTGTTTCACAAACGGCCCCGGAATCTCGATGCCGCGCAGCGTGATTTCGGTAATGTCGTACAACGCGGTCCCAGGGCGCCCGATCGAGACCGTGCCGGCCATGCGCAGCGGCTCGTGCTCACCGAACATCCCGGCGAAGGGTCCGAGCGTTCCCGGCGGCAAGGCGCGTGTGTCGAGACGCGCATGGAGGATCAGCGTTCCTTCCTGGAGCTCGACGCGCAATGAGTCGTACATCTTGCGCACGTTCCAGTCGATCCCGGCGCCGATCAGTGACGCCATTTCGTTCGGGTTCAGCACCACGGAATCGGGGCCGGTGGCAGTCCGCAGCGTCCCGACTTTGGCCTTGCCGGACGCGACGGCCTTGGGCGTCGGCGCGCCGACCGCCGTGTCGGCAACGGGGGGCAAGGCAGTCGAACGTCCGAACCAGCGCACGACGGTGGACATGATCGGCTCGCGGAACCACCACGCGAGCGCGAGCACACCGATGATGGCGATCGCGCAGCCGAGTTTGAGCGCGCCCTTAAGACAGCCGTCCATGATGTCTGACCTGATACACCGGGCCATCCTGTTGGAGTGTGCTCTGCATCAGATCCACCTCGGCCACGGTGACCGTCTCGTCGAAGGCCAGCGCCGCCAAGATCTCTGCGAGTCCTTTGAAGTCGCGCGGCCGCGCATCGCGCGCCGCGCGCCCTAGCGTGACGTGCGGACGAAACGCGCGCGCCTCCGTCGGAAAGCCGAGCGGCGCAAACGCTTGCTCCACGCCATGCTGCAACAGCTCGAGTCCCGGCTCCGGGGTGATGCCCGCCCACAGGACGTGCGGGCGGTGATAATCGGGAAACACACCAAAGCCGGTCAGCTGCAACGTCAGCGGACGTGGCTCACCGCGACTGCCCGCCGCCTGTTTCAGCGCGGCCACGAGCTCCGGTTCCCGCCTTTCCTCGACTTCGCCGAGAAACTTGAGACTGAGGTGAATGTTCTCGGGACGAACCCATTTCACCGGGAGTTTCTCTCGGGGGTCGCGCAGCGGCGCGAGCGCATCCCAGAGCCCTTGGCGCACGCCCTGCGGAAAATTCAGGGCGACGAACGCTCTAACAGGCTCCCCCGGCGATACCCGCGCGGGTCGACCTCCACCCGCGCGAACCCAAGGTTCGTGAGATGATCGGTGATCGCGTGGCGCCGCGCCTCGATCCAGGTAATCCAGGACGGCTCCACCTCGATGCGCGCGACCTCCCCGTGATGCCGCACGCGCAGGTCCCCCACTACGCCGAGCTCGCGCAGAAACGCCTCGCTCTGCTCCACCTGCCGTAAGCGCGACGGCGTGATTGAGAGACCGTACTGCACGCGACTCGAAAGACACGGCGCGGCGGGAGCATCCCACGTCGGCAACCCGAGCTCGCGCGATGCGGCGCGGATTTCCGCTTTCGTGAGGCCCACCTCGGCGAGCGGGGAACGCACCCCCGCCTTGTCGCCGGCAGCTTTCCCCGGCCGATGCTCCTTCAGATCGTCGGCATTGGTGCCGTCGCACACGATGGCGAGCCCGTGCTCGCGCGCCAGCGGCACGAGCCGATTCCACAGTTCGGTCTTGCAGAAGAAACAGCGGTTGGTCGGGTTGGCGAGATAGTTCGCGTCCTCGAGCTCGTGTGTGTGGATCTCGATGAGCGGGATGTCGAATCGCGCCGCCACGTCGATGGCGGTCTGCCACTGGGCCGCAGGATAGGACGCGCTGCGACCGATCGCCGCCACCATGCGGCTCTTTCCCAACTCCTGGCGCAGCACGACGGCCAGCAGCGCCGAATCGACGCCTCCCGAATAACCAAGCAAAACCGAGGGGAAACTGCGAACGAGGGCGCGGAGCGACTCCATGGTCCCAATAGTACCCCAGCCACTGTCCTAATCCAAGGACAATTTGGCGCGCAAAACCAGATATTCCGTCAGGTCGGAACTGGTTACAGTTATGATGCGTTCACTCCAAAAGCATTTCAGCAACGGATAGTCGGACAAACCCGTGGAGAGCTTCCCAAATGCCCCCGAAGAATGAGCTCGACACCACTGACCGACGCATTCTCCGCATCCTCGCCCAAGACGGTCGAGCCAGCTATCAGGCGGTTGCCGACGAGATCGGGCTATCGCGACCCGCCATCATGGAGCGCGTCAAGCGACTGGAGGAGTCGGGCTACATCCGCGGGTATCGCGTCCAGCTCGACCGCGCCAAGGTCGGTTTCCCCGTGACCGCGTTTGTCGCCGTGCGGTATGGCTCGAGCGACTACGTCGGCGATGAGCCGCGCATGCGCGAGATGGAGAAACATCCGGGTGTGCTCGAGTGCCACCACATCGCCGGTGACGATTGCTACATCCTCAAAGTCGTGGCGAACGATCTCGAGGGCGTCCAGGAGATCCTCCGCGATTTGCGCGGGCCAAACCCCCAAATGAACACGCGCACGACGATCGTGCTGTCGACCCTGTTCGAAAAGCCGGGATTCATTCCCACGGAGCCCGACTGATGGCAACGCTCAAAGGCAAAGCGCTCATCGCCTATCTCGTCGTCTGCGTCTTCTGGGGCTCGACCTACCTCGCGATCAAGGTCGGCGTCACCGATCTGCCGCCGTTTCTGTTTGCGGGCCTCCGGTTCCTCGTCGCTGGACTGCTGCTGCTCGTCATCGCCCGCGCGCTCGGCGATCCATTGCCGCGGCGGACTGATTGGCGCACGCTGGCCATCGTCGGCGTGCTGCTGCTCGCGGGCGGCAATGCGTTCGTCGTCTGGTCGGAGCAGTATATCGGATCGGGGATCGCCAGCATCTTCGTCGTGACCGTGGCGATGTGGACGGCGCTGTTCGACGCCATTATCCCGGGCGGTGCCTCGGAATTGAATTGGCGAATCATCGCCGGTTTGTTGCTCGGGTTCCTCGGCACCATGCTGTTGGTGGGCGCGACGCCGGCGGAGATTCTGGCGGCCGACAAGCGCGGGCCGATCGCGCTCACGCTGGCGAGTGCGTCGTGGTCCGTCGGCACGGTCTACGCAAAGCGCCATCCGACGCAGGCCAGCCCCTACATGGGGGCGGCATTCCAGATGATCGTTGGCGGTGTCGCGGTCGCGCTTGTCGGAACGGTCCTCGGGGAATGGGCGTCGTGGCACCTGAGCCCACGTGGCATTGGGGCCATCGCGTACCTCGTCGTGTTCGGATCGATCCTGGGCTACAGCGCGTACTCCTACGCGTTGCGACACGCCTCCGCGACGATCGTCGGCACGTACGCCTACGTGAACCCCGTGATTGCGGTGCTGCTCGGCTGGCTGCTGTTGCACGAGCCGGTACACCCGCGCACGTTCATCGCGATGGGCATGATCCTGGGAGCTGTCGTTTGGATTCAGTTCTCGCACAAGCTGGCGGTCGGGCGGTCTGGCGGTCGGGCGGTCGCTACCGATGCAGATACTCTCCGCGCCGTGACCGACCGACCGCCAAGTCGTGCACCGCAAACCGAAGAGCAACCGTCATGACCGTCCCGACCGCCGCTTTTCCCAAGGACGCCGTCCTCCTCACCATCGACGTCCAGAAGGGCATGGACGTCTTTCGCGAGAAATACCACCGCAACAACCCCGATCTCGAACGCAACATCGCACGGCTCCAGCAGGCGTGGCGTGAGAGCGACCGGCCGTTGATTCACGTGCAGCACATTTCGAAGCTGCCGAATTCACCGCTCCGGCCCGGACAACCGGGGGTTGAGATCAAGGACGAAGTGCGGCCGCTCCCCGGAGAGCCGGTCGTGCAGAAGTCGGTCAACAGCGCGTTCATCGGTACGACGCTCGAAGCCGACTTGCGGCGTCGTGGCATAACGACGCTGGTGATGGTCGGGCTACAGACGAACATGTGCGTGTCGACGACCGCACGGATGGCCGGCAACCTGGGCTTCACCACCTACGTCGTCTCGGATGCGACGGCGACCTTCGACAACACCGGACCGGACGGGAAGCGCTATGCATCCGAGCTGCTGCACGACGTCGCGCTGGCCGACCTGCACGGCGAGTTCGCGACCGTCGTCGACACGGCGACCATACTCCGACAGACGGCGCGGGAGGTCGCGTGACGATTCGCAAAGTCAATCTCGCCGAGATGTTCGGGCGGTTTCAGGATCAGTGGAGTCCCAAGATCGTCGGTGAAGTGAACGACTGTCTCGTAAAGCTCACCAAGCTCAAAGGCGAGTTCGTCTGGCATCATCACGAGCGCGAGGATGAGCTGTTTCTCGTGGTCAAGGGCAGACTGCGGCTGAAGCTCCGAGACAAAGACATCGTGCTCGGGCCCGGTGAGTTCGCCATCATCCCGCACGGCGTCGAGCACTTGCCGGTTGCGGAGGAAGAAACCCACGTCTTGCTGTTCGAGCCCAACTCGACGCTTAACACGGGAAACGTCCGCAATGACCGCACCGTCCCAGAGCTCGACCGGCTCTAAGCTGATCGCGCGTATCTGGCATGGCGTGACTGAAGCCGCCCGCGCCGACGAGTACGCTGATTACCTCCAACGCACCGGTGCAGCAGAGTGCCGGGCGACGCCCGGCAATCGTGGCGTGTACGTACTCCAGCGGATCAAGCAGAACCGAGCCGAGTTTACGTTTATCTCGTTGTGGGAATCCGTAGATGCCATCCGTCGCTTTGCGGGTGATGACTACGAGAAGGCGCATTACTATCCGAAGGACCGCGACTTCCTACTCGAGCTTGAGCCGTTCGTCGACCACTACCAAGTGTTGGACGCTCCCCCACTGTGACCGAGCCGGAGATCTCGCTCGACCCCGCCGACGACCGCGGGTGGGACGAGCTGCGCCACCTCGGCCAGCTGATGGTGGATGAGATGCTCGAATTCCTGCGGACCGCGCGCGAGCGTCCCGTCTGGCGGCCGGTGCCCGCCGAGGTGCGCAAGCGGCTCTCTGGAGCCGCGCCGCGCGGCCCGACGCCCGCCGCGAAGGTCTATGAGGAGTTCAAGCGCGACGTGTTGCCCTACCCCACCGGCAACATCCATCCACGCTTCTGGGGCTGGGTGATCGGCACCGGCACCCCGCTCGCCATGCTCGCCGACATGCTCGCCTCGGGCATGAATCCGCAGGTCGCCGAGTTCGATGACTCGTCCGCGGTCGTCGAAAACCAGGTCATCGGCTGGCTGGTCGAGCTGCTCGGCCTTCCTGCCGGCACGCACGGGCTGCTTGTTTCCGGCGGCTCCATGGCGAATCTCGTGGGACTGGCTGTCGCCCGGAACGCCCGCGCTGGGTTCGATGTCCGCGAGCGCGGGCTGCAGAACGGGGCGGGTGGGGGAGGCGCGGCACCGCGGCTGAGCGTCTATGCGTCCACCGAAACGCACTCGTCCGTCCGGAAGGCAGTGGAGCTGCTTGGACTGGGCCACGACGCGCTACGCGCAATCCCGGTAGCAGCGGATTACACCATCGACGTCGCTGCCCTCCGCGAGCAGCTGGCCGCCGACAAAGCCGCCGGCTGGCGACCCATCTGCATTGTGGGCAACGCCGGCACCGTGAATACGGGTGCGACCGATGATCTGCGCGCGCTGGCGGCCTTGAGTCGTGAGGCAGGCGCGTGGTTCCACGTGGACGGCGCGTTCGGCGCACTGGCGGCGCTCGTGCCCGCGCTGCGCCCGCTCGTGAGCGGGCTGGAGCAAGCCGATTCGCTCGCCTTCGACTTGCACAAGTGGCTTTACATGCCGTACGAAGTTGGCTGCACCCTCGTTCGCGATCAAACCGCACATCGCGCCACCTTCAACGTGACGCCCGCGTACCTCGCCTCGTTCGATCGCGGGATCGCGGCGGGGGGGTTCCCGTTCGCGGAGCGTGGCGTGCAGCTGTCGCGCGGCTTCCGGGCGCTCAAGGTGTGGATGTCGTTCAAGACGCACGGCGTGGATGCATTCGCCCAGCTCATCCACCAGAACGTGCGCCAGGCCCATTATTTGGCGGGGCTCGTCACCAAGCACCCACGGTTGGAGCTGCTCGCACCTGCGCCGCTCAACGTGGTCTGTTTCCGATTCGTCGTGCCTCGCGCTGATGACGCGACCCTGAATGCGTTGAACAAGGAGATCCTGCTCCGCATCCAAGAGAGCGGCGTGGCGATCCCGTCGCAGACCGTGCTGAACGGCAAGTTCGCGATCCGTGTCGCGATCACGAACCACCGCAGCCGCCGTGAGGATTTCGATCTGTTGGTGCGTGCGGTCGTCGAGACCGGCACGGCGCTCCGCAGCGACTAGCCAGGTTCCTCGCTGGTGCCGACGATCTTCCCTTCGATCGGGTTGCTGAACGAGCGGACGGTGTGATAGGCGAGCTCGATGTCCCTGGCCTGGCCGAACTCGGTCAGAATATCGTCCCAAATCGCTGACACCGTGCCGCGGCGGCGACGCGGTTCGATGAGATACCGAATCGTGAGCAGAATTCCAGATGGGGTGGTGGTGGTGTACACGATCGGCGTCAGCTTCTTGTAGTTGATGAGGTACTGCTGCGAAGCGGCGAGCAGATCCCGCTCGGCCTCGGCGGTGAGATGCTCGGCGTGCCTGAAGGCAATCGCGGTCAGGATCTCTTTCGCTTTGCGCCAGTTGCTCTCGTACGTCACCAGCACCGGCACTTCATTCCAGACGTACCTGAACCCCTTGTCGTAATTCGCGACCGCTTCGGTGAATACCAGCTGATTGGGAAGGTGGACGATGCGTCCCGTGCTCTGGTCCGCATCCACCCATCCGCCGATCTCGTTGAGCGTAAACTGAAACAGATGTACGTCGATCACATCACCCTTGTGCTTGGCAATTTCGATGCGATCGCCCACCTCGAACGGGCGACTCCACACGATAAACGCCCAGCCGGCGAGGTTTGCGAGCGGGTCTTTGAGCGCGATCGCAATGCCGGCGGACACGATGCCGAGGAACGTGGCGAGTGACTTGAAGCCTTCGAGCCACTCGCGGCCGATGACCAGCACCGCGATGGCGAGGAAGAGATACGTGACGCTCTTGCGCCAGCGATAGCGCGTCCACGGATCGGTGAAGCGCCGGTAGACGACGGCCAGAACCACCCGCTCCAAGAGCCACAAGCCGGCGATGACGACGATTGTGACGAGGAGATGCGTCTGTACCGCGGGACTCAGACCGAAGCGGTTCTGCAACCAGTCGCGCACGGTGGCCAAAACTATGGGCCCGTCTCATTTTAGGCCACCCGATGGAACAGCTCCACGTCCTGCGCGACCTCGCCGTCATCTTCGCCGGCTCACTGCTGGTGATTCTGGTGTTCTACCGGCTCAAGCTCCCCGCGCTCCCCGGCTTCATCGTCGCCGGGATCCTGCTCGGTCCCAACGCGCTGGGACTCGTGTCAGATCCGCACGATGTGGAGGGACTCGCTGAAGTCGGCGTGATCCTCCTGCTGTTCACGATCGGCATCGAGTTCTCGCTCAGCCGGTTGAAGGAGATGGGGCGGCAAGTTCTCGCCGGCGGTTTCTCGCAGATGGGTTTTACGGTCTTGGCGACCCTGGCGGTCGGCCTCGGTTTCTTGGGCAGCTGGCGGGTGGCACTGTTTCTCGCGTTCCTGATCGCGCTGTCGAGTACCGCCATCGTGCTGAAGGTGCTGACCGATACCAGTGAGATCGACGCTCCGCACGGCCGTCTCGCGACCGGCGTCTTGATTTTTCAGGATCTCTGCGTGGTGCCGATCATGCTGCTGCTGCCATTCCTCGCGGGGAAGGCAGAAGGCGGTGTGGTTGGGCTGCTCGTGGCGTTGGGAAAGGCAGCGCTTGTCGTCGTCGGGGTCATCATTGCCGCGCGCACGATTGTGCCGCGCGCCCTCGCGGAGATTCTCAAGACCCGCAGCCGCGAGCTGTTTCTGATCGCCGTCATTCTGATCGGCACGCTCACGGCGCTCGGGACAGCCGCCGCGGGGGCGTCGCTCGCCTTGGGCGCGTTTTTGGCCGGCCTCATCATCTCCGAGTCCGACTACGGCTACCAGGCGCTGGCCGAGCTCATGCCGTTCCGCGACATCTTCATCTCGCTGTTCTTCGTGGCGGTCGGCATGCTGGTCCAGCTCGATACCATCAGGGCGCACATCGGTCTCACCCTGATTGCCGTCGCGGTGATCATGGGTGGCAAGACGCTGTCGGCGGCTATCGGCCCCGCCGTGATGGGCTACTCGGGTCGGGTCGCGTTGTTGGCTGGCGTCGCCGTGTCGCAGATCGGCGAGTTCTCGTTTGTGCTGGCGAAAGAAGGCCGAGTCGCGGGACTCCTCCCGGATCTCTTGTATCAGCAGTTCCTCGGCGTGGCGGTGATCACGATGCTCGTGACCCCGTTCCTGCTGCAGGGCGGTCCGGCGCTGCTCGATGCGCTCGAGAAAGTGGTCCCACTCGATCGACTGCTCCCCGGATTTCGGCCGCGCGGCCTCACGCCCGTGCACGACCAGATCAAGGATCATGTCGTCGTCGCCGGCTACGGGTTGAACGGGCGCAACTTGACTGCCGCGCTGCGGTCGGTTCACGCCCCGTATCTCATCGTCGAGCTGAATGCGCAGACGGTGCGGAAGGCGCGTGCCGACGGCGAGCCGGCATTTTATGGCGACGCCACGCGCGAGGAGATTCTGCGGGCGCTCGGCGCGGATCGCGCCCGTATGCTCGTGATCGCGATCTCCGATCCGGCGGCGACGCGCCGCATGGTACGGGTCGCGCGCGAGATCAACCCCAAGCTCCACATCATCGCGCGCACGCGGTACGTCGTCGAGATTCCGGAGCTCACGCGCCTCGGCGCCAATGTCGTCATTCCCGAGGAATTCGAGACGTCAATCGAGATCTTCGCGCGCGTGCTGGCGCATTACAATGTCCCGCGTGAAGAGATCGAGCGTTTGGTCAGCGAAATCCGGGCGTCGCACTACCAGGCATTGCGGCCCGGGGCCCGGCCGCGCCTCACGCTGACCGGCACGCTCAGCCGGATGCCGCAGATGCATGTCGAGCGGATCGTCCTTGCAGCCAACGCGCTGGCGGTTGGCCTGACGGTCGCCGAGACGGCGCTGCGCTCCAAGACCGGCGCGTTGATTCTCGCGCTGCGGCGCGGGGAGAGTGATCTGGCGACGCCGGACGCGGATTTCCGGCTCGAGGCCGGCGACGTGCTCGTGGTGGTCGGACAGGCGCAGCAGATCAAGAGCGCCTATCGCCTCCTCACTGGGAGCGAGCCGAGCTGAAGCTCAGCGTGACCACCGTCACTGGTTAACGCGCGATCACGCAATACCGTCTGCAGATCATGGGCGCATGCTGCCGGCTCTTACTCTTCGGTCTCACGGCCGCCATCGCCGGGTGCGGCGACAAGGGACCCGGGACCGCTCCCGTCACGGCGGGACGTGTTCCGTTGCCCCAGCTCGGCATCGGCACCTACAAAGGATTCGTGGGCGGGCTCTACCCCGCCGGCGCGAACGTCGAGCCGGCCGCACACGCGGCCGCCGGGCAGTCGCGCGCACAGGCCATCGTTCCACTCGACACCTCGGGGGCGGCGAGTGCCGGCGGGAAAATCGTGTTGCTGTCGCTCGGCATGTCGAACACGACACAGGAGTTTTGCTCCGGAGGTTCCACGACCACGAATTGCAGCAGCTGGAGCTTCATGGGGCAAGCCGCGGCCGATCCGAGCGTCAACCACACGACGCTGGCGATCGTGAATGGCGCGCGCGGCGGCCAGGACGCCCAGGCGTGGGATGCCACGACTGACGCCAATTACGACACCGTCCGGCTGAACCGCCTGGGTCCGTTGCGTCTCACCGAGCGGCAGGTCCAGATCATCTGGGTCAAACAGGCCGACGCCGGACCGCAGGACTCGTTGCCGTCGGCCCAGTCCGACGCGTACCAGCTCGAGTCGCGGCTGGGCAACATCGCCCGGGCGCTGAGATCACATTATCCGAATTTGAAAATCATTTTCTTCTCGAGTCGGATCTACGCGGGCTACGCGACTACCACGCTGAACCCCGAGCCCTTCGCCTACGAGTCGGGCTTCGCGGTGAAGTGGTTGATTCAGGCGCAGATCGAAGAGATGTCGAACGGCGGGACGGTGACCGACGCGCGCGCCGGCGATTTGAACTACAACAGCGGCGCGGCGTGGCTCGCCTGGGGGCCGTATCTCTGGGCCGACGGCATGACGCCGCGCCAAGGCGACGGTCTGGTGTGGCAGAGTACGGATTTCGTGCAAGATGGGACGCATCCGTCGCAAAGCGGCCAACAGAAGGTCGGGACGATGCTGCTCGCGTTCTTCAAAACCTCGCCGTTCACCAAATGCTGGTTCGTCAACGGAGGCACGTGCCCCTAGCGCCGTAACGCGATAAGATCATGCTATCCCGTTCTCGCGGAGATGCCATGGTCGCCGTCATTCCCGCTCTCCTGATCGCCACGCTCCAACAACCCACGTCTCTGACAATCGGCTCGGCCACTGCCCGGCCCGGACAGGCCGCGTCAGGCTTCATCGAGGTGCCGGCCGGTGTGGATACCGCGACGCGCATTCCTATCACCATCGTGCGCGGCGCGCAGTCGGGACCGACGCTGGCGTTGATCGCGGGCACCCATGGCTCAGAAGTCGCGCCGATCATCGCGCTCCAGCGCGTGCGCACCATGATCGATCCGGCAGCTCTGCGCGGCACCGTGCTCATCGTCCACGTCGCCAACATGCCCTCGTTCCTCGGCCGCACGATCTACTACAGCCCGATCGACCGGAAGAACTTGAACCGCGTCTACCCCGGGAAGCCCGACGGCACCGTTTCGGAGCGGATTGCCTACGCGATCACGAATCAAATCATCGAGCGCGCGGACTATCTCGTGGACCTGCACGCCGGCGATGGCAACGAGTCCCTGCGACCCTACAGCTACTGGAGTCCGCTTGGCCTCAATGCGCGAGCTGATTCGATTGCGCGGGAGATGGCGCTGGCCTTCGGGAGCGATCATATCGTCGTCGACACGGCGCGGCCGCGCGACGTCCGCGCGTCGGTCTACACGCAGAATACGGCGCAATTACGCGGGAAGCCGGCCATCACGACCGAGACCGGCTATCTCGGCATTCCCGCCGAAGACATGGTCCAGCGCAACGTGGATGGCGTGTTCCGGCTGCTGCGGTATTTGCGAATGGTGCCGGGCGACGTCGAGCTCGTTCGCAACCCGCTGTTTTTTGATCGTACCGAGGTGCTCCGCAGTCCGGCGACGGGAGTGTGGCTTGCGAAGGTCGAGCGCGGGCAGAGCGTGCAGAAAGGCGCGCTGGTCGGGGTCCTCACCGACTTCTTCGGTGCAACACAAGCCGAGATTCGAGCACCCTTCGGAGGGATCGTGCTATACGTTGTCGCCACGCCCGCGATGTCACAGGGTGAGCCGCTGGGGATGATTGGGGAGCCGCGACTCGAGCGTTAAGCCACGCCGCGCCGATCGAGACTGCGATACTGGATCGCCTCACCCACGTGCTTGGGCTCGAGCGCCGCCGCTTCATCGAGGTCAGCGACGGTGCGCGCGATCTTGAGAATCCGGTGGTACGCGCGCGCCGACAGTCCAAGCCGCGTAATCGCCGTCTTGAGCAGCGCATCCGCGCCGTCCGACACGCGGCAATGCGCGCGGATGTCCCGCGGCGCCATGTGCGCGTTTGCATAGATCCCCGGCCGGTTGGCGAACCGCTCACGCTGCACCGTGCGTGCGCGATCCACCCGCTCGCGCATGGCCTCGCTCGGTTCTCCTCCGCCTTCCGCCGTGAGCGCCTTGTACCTCACCGCCGGAACCTCGAGATGGATGTCGATGCGATCGAGCAATGGGCCCGAGACGCGCGCCAGATAGCGCTGCACGACCAGCGATCCACAGGCGCACGTGTGATGCGGATCGCCGAACCAGCCGCACGGACAGGGATTCATCGCCGCGGCCAGCATGAAGCGCGCCGGATACGACAGGCTCATCGCCGCACGCGCGATCGTCACCACACCATCCTCCATCGGTTGGCGCAACACTTCGAGCACGTTCTTGCGAAACTCCGGCAGCTCGTCCAGAAACAGCACGCCCCCATGCGCCAGGCTCACCTCGCCGGGGCGCGGATACGAGCCGCCTCCAATCAGACCGGCGTCGGAGATCGTATGATGCGGCGCCCGGAACGGTCGACGCGCGACCAGCGACTCTCCCAACGGCAGCGTGCCTGCCACCGAATGGATCTTGGTCGTCTCGAGCGCCTCGTCGAGACTCATTCTGGGGAGAACGGTGGGCAGCCGGCGGGCGAGCATCGTCTTCCCCGAACCCGGTGGTCCCACCATGAGGATGTTGTGCCCGCCGGCCGCTGCCACTTCCAGCGCGCGCTTCGCGTGCGGCTGCCCCTTCACTTCGGCGAAGTCGACATCGTCCCTGGCGCGCTCGGCAAACAGCCGGGCCACGTCGATCGACGCGCCCGGCAGCTCGGCCCTGCCATCGAGAAAGTCCGCGATCTCGGCCAGGCAGCTCGCACCCAGAACCCGCAAGCCGTCGACGACTCCCGCTTCTGACAGGTTCTCACGCGGTAAGATGAGCGCGTCCACGCCGGCAGCTCGAGCGGCGAGCGCCACGGGCAACGCGCCGCGCACGGGGCGGATCGCCCCCTCCAGGCCGAGCTCTCCAAGCACGGCGATCTTGCCGAGCCGCTCCCCCTTCACCTGTTCGGTCGCAGCGAGAATCCCCAGCGCGATGGGCAAGTCGAACGCGGAACCCTCCTTCCTTATATCGGCAGGCGCCAGATTGACGGTGATGCGCCGGAGCGGGAACGTGTAACCGGTGTTGGCGAGGGCCGCCGAAACGCGGTCGCGGCCTTCCTTTACAGCACCTTGCGGCAATCCGACGGTCACGAAGGTGGGGAGACCGCTGGCGATGTCGGTTTCGACCTCCACCAAGTACGCATCGATCCCCAGGACGGCGGCGGAGCGGACGCGCGCGAGCATCACCCAGGCTACGTTTAGCAGCGTCGGGCACGTACCCAAAAGCCCGCCGTGCGGGTCTAAATGACGCCACGGGGAGGATATGCGTATAGAGGTGATGACTTTTCGAACATTGTTGCTCGCGGGACTCGCGGGGACGCTCGCGGCGACCACGGCGTGCGGCCCGAGTCAGGGCGGCGCTCCTCCGAAGGTCCCCGTCAGCGTCGCGCGGGCTGAACGCCGCGCCCTACCATACGAGCTAGATGCGACTGGCGCTGTCGAGCCAATCCGTTCCGTCGATGTTCTGCCGCAAGTCAACGGCACGATCCTGCACGTGCGCTTCGCCGAGGGAGACGAGGTCGCCACCGGACAGGTGCTGTTCGAGATCGATCCGCGTCCCTACCAGGCGGCATTGCAACAGGCCGAAGGCGCGCTGCTACGCGACCTGACGAACGCCATCGCTGCCGCGCGCGAGGCCGCTCGCTACAAGACGCTGGCGACCACCAATACCGTCACGCAGGAAGACTACGAGGCGAAACAGTCGGCAGCAGACGCGGCGGCAGCAGCGGTTCGCTCCGACTCGGCGTCTGCGGCGATTGCAGGGCTCAATCTGGAGTATGCGACGGTGCGCGCGCCGATTGGCGGGCGCACCGGACGTCTCCTCCTCCATGAAGGCAATCTGGTCCGCGCGGGCAGCGACGCGCTCGTCTCGATCGTGCAGCTGCGTCCCATCCTGGTGCGCTTCCCCGTCCCGGCGACGAACCTGCCCGCGTTACGCCAGCGCGCCGGTCAGGAGCTGAAAGTGATCGCCTTGCCGGCGCGCGATTCAGCGTCGGCGGTGCAAGGCATGCTTTCCTTTGTAGACAACCAGGTCGATACAACGACCGGCATGGTGTTACTGAAGGCCCGTTTTCCCAATCGCGACGGCGCGCTGTGGCCCGGCGAGTATGTCACCGTTACGCTGGTGCTGGGCATGCAGAATGACGCGGTCGTGGTGCCGAGTCAGGCGGTCATGCAGGGTCAACAGGGGACCTACGTCTTCGTCGTCAACAATGACGGCACCGCGGCGACGCAGCCCGTGACCGTAGAACGCACCCTCGACAGTCTCAGCGTGATTGCGGGCGTGCCGGCGGGCACCCTGGTGGTGACCGATGGTCAGCTGCGTCTCACGCCGAACGCCAAAGTCGACATCCGCGGTGGCCCCACCACGGAGACCGCGGGGGGCGGGGGCGGTTCGGACTCGGGGCACCCGAAGTGAACATCTCGGGGCTGTTTATTCGTCGCCCCGTCGCGACCACGCTCGTGATGTTCGGCATTCTCATGTTCGGGCTGATGGCGTACCGGCTGCTGCCCGTGAGCGACCTCCCGAACGTCGACTTCCCCACGATCACGGTCTCGGCGGGGCTCCCGGGTGCGAGTCCGCAGACGATGGCGGCGGCGGTGGCCACGCCGCTCGAGAAGCAGTTCTCGACGATCGCCGGTATCGATGCAATGACGTCGTCGAGCACGCTCGGTGGCACGAACATCACCTTGCAATTCACCCTGTCGCGCAACATCGACGCCGCTGCCCAGGACGTGCAGGCGGCAATCTCCAAGACCCTGCGGCAACTGCCGCCGGGCATGCAGCCGCCCTCGTACAACAAGTCGAATCCGGCGGACTCACCGATCCTGTACCTGGCCCTGACGTCCAGCACCCTCCAGCTGTCCGCGCTCGACGAGTACGCCGAGACATTCCTCGCGCAGCGCCTATCGACCGTCAGTGGCGTCGCGCAGGTCCAGGTGTTCGGTTCCGCGAAATACGCCGTACGCATTCAGGTCGATCCCAAGGCGCTCGCCGCGCGTGGAATCGGACTGGATGAAGTGACGGCAGCGGTGTCGGCCGGGAATCCCAATCTCCCGACGGGAACGCTGTGGGGGCCGCAGCGTGCGTACACCGTCTTGGCCGACGGCTCGATCTCGAGCGCACCGGAGTTCCGGCAACTGGCCGTGACCTACCAGAACGGCGCTCCCGTGCGTCTCCAAGACGTAGCACGTGTGCTCGACGACGTTCAGGACTCGCGCAACGCGAGCTGGTACGACGGCAGACGCGCCGTCGTGCTCGCGATTCAACGCCAGCCCGGGACGAACACCGTGCAAGTCGCGGACGCGGTGAAAACGATGGTCACGTCGCTGTCCGCACAGCTCCCCGCGTCTGTCCAAGTGAATACGCTGTACGACCGGTCGGTCTCGATCCGCCAGTCGGTGAATGACGTACAGCTGACCCTTTTCGTCACGTTGTGCCTCGTCGTGCTGGTGATCTTCCTGTTCCTGAAGAACCTGTCGGCCACCGTCATCCCGAGCCTGTCGCTGCCGTTCTCGATCATCGGGACGTTCTCCGTGATGTACCTGATGGGCTATAGTCTCGACAACCTGTCACTGATGGCCCTCACGCTGTCGGTCGGGTTTGTGGTGGACGACGCCATCGTGATGCTTGAAAACATCGTCCGTCACATGGAGATGGGAAAACGGCCGATGCAGGCGGCGCTGGAAGGCGCCCGTGAGATCGGGTTCACGATCTTGTCGATGACGTTGTCGCTGACCGCTGTCTTCATCCCGGTGCTGCTCATGGGCGGCATCATCGGCCGGCTGTTCCATGAATTCGCCGTGACGATTGGCGTCGCCATCTTGGTCTCCGGGTTCGTGTCGCTGACGCTCACCCCTATGCTGTGCAGCCGCTTCCTCCGTCCCCCCAAGGAGGAGCACCACGGCCGCTGGTACGAAGCGACGGAACGCGTGTACCGGCGCGGCCTGGGGTGGTACCAGCGGTCGCTGGCGTGGGTCATGGATCGTCGGCCCCTCGCGCTCGTCTTCTCGGCGGGCATCCTGGTCGCCACGGCCGTGCTGTTCGTGGTTGTCCCCAAGGGGTTCATTCCGACCGAAGACACCGGCCAAATCCAGGGAACCACCGAGACACTCGAAGGCAGCTCGTACGAGAACATGCGCGACCACCAACAGGCCGTCGCCGACATCCTGACCCACGACCCGAACGTGGCGCACTTCATGTCGTCGGTCGGCGGCGGCACGATGAATCAGGGCCGGCTGAGTATCCGGCTCAAGCCGCGCAATCAACGGCTGCCCGCGGATCAGGTGGCCCGCGAGCTGAATCCCAAGCTCAACAGTGTCCCCGGCATACGCACCTACCTGCAGGTGCCCGCCTCCATCCGCATCGGCGGGCGGCCGACCAAGACCCAATACCAGTTCACGCTGCAGAGCGCCGACATCGACGCCCTGTACGACAACGCAGCGAAGCTCGAGCGTGCCCTACGCGGCATCCCCACGCTGCAGGACGTGACCACGGACCTGCAGATCAAGAACCCACAGGTGAGCGTGCGCATCGATCGCGATCGCGCGACGAGTCTCGGGGTGACGGTGCAGCAGATCGAACAGGCGTTGTACGACGCCTATGGCTCGCGCCAGGTGTCGACGATCTACACGCCAAACAACCAGTACTGGGTGATTCTGGAGCTGCTGCCCGAGTACCAGCGGGATCCCTCGGCGCTCCAGCTGCTCTACCTGCGCTCGCAAACCGGCAAGCTGATTCCGCTGACCTCCCTCGCTTCCGCGTCGAACGACGTCGGTCCGCTCAGCGTGAATCACAGCGGCCAGCTGCCGTCGGTCACCCTCTCATTCAACCTGCCGCCCGGCGTCTCCCTCGGGGCCGCGGTGAATGACGTACAAAAGGCCGCGCGGCAGACCTTGCCATCCACGATCAGCACCGGCTTCTCGGGCACTGCGCAGGCGTTTCAGGCGAGCCAGCAGGGACTCGTGTTCCTGTTACTGCTCGCCGTCGTCGTGATCTACATCGTGCTCGGGATTCTCTACGAAAGCTTCATCCACCCGCTCACGATCCTGTCCGGTCTCCCATTCGCCGGATTCGGGGCGTTGCTCACGCTGTTCATCTTTCGCACTGAGCTGAGCGTCTACGCGTTCGTGGGTGTGATCATGCTGGTGGGGCTCGTCAAGAAGAACGCGATCATGATGATCGACTTCGCCCTAGATGCCGAGCGGACCGAGGGCAAGTCCCCACGCGACGCCATTATCGAGGCGTGCAGCGTCCGGTTCCGGCCGATCATGATGACGACGATGGCCGCGTTGATGGGGACGCTGCCCATCGCGATCGGCTGGGGCGCCGGCGGCGAATCGCGGCGGCCCCTCGGGCTCGCCGTCGTGGGCGGGCTGGCCTTCTCTCAACTCATCACGCTGTACGTGACGCCGGTCGTGTACACCTACCTCGACACCTTACAACATCGCCTCGGGCGCCGTGCGCGGCGGGCGTCCGTCGAGGAGCCGGCCGCCGCCGACTGATTACGGCTTCGCGACCGCGTCGACGCGGACGCTGGCGGTAAGGCCGCTCCCAATCACGAACTGGTAGCTCCCCACCCGCTGCGCCTTGAGCATGATGATCACGGCCGTGTCGGCCGACTCGAGGCTGACGAGCTGGAGATCCTGCTGGCGCACGTTGAGGCGCGCGCGACCGGCGCGCAGCGCCTGACCCAGGGCATCGATCGACGTCAGATTGCCGTAGAGGTCACGAGCCCGCAGTCGGAGCGTAAAGGGTGTAGCAACCGGCACCGTGATCGCGCGCCCGTTGACCACCTCGCCGTTGCGGTCGAGGATCAGCGTATCGATGGGCCCCGGCTGCGCGCGCAGCGTCACGACCCGCTCGAGGGAATCGATGCTTGCGAAGACAGCCGACTCCCCCGTCTTGTTACCCAAGACGACATCCACGCGGACCTGACCGGTCGAGTCGAGGACCGCCGACTCCGGCGTGACGCGGCCGTTCAACGCGCGGAAGCGGACGGTACGGCCGGCCGCGGGAGATCCCTGAACGGTGCGCGCGCGGAAAACCACCGGCTCACCCAGCGGGCTTCCCACGCCGCCCGACGTCGTCGCGAGCGGCAGGAATCCGGTGTTGATCCCGGACAGTCCGGCTGTCGCCGCGATCTCCACCTCCGTCGGTGGAAGCCCGCGAACCCGGACCTGCACCGTGGCCCCGCGCGAGACCGATTTGGGCGTCACGGCAAACGTCGCGCGCCCGCCGGAATCGGTGACTGACGTCAGCGGCCCGCCCGTCCCGCCGACGAGGTCGACCGGCTCACCTGACACCGGATTTCCGAGCGAGTCCGTGACCGCCGCCACGATCGCCGCGGTGGTGTCTTCGCTCCGAAACACGATGTAGTCGGGCGTCACACGCATCCGTCCGGCTTTGGCGGAGCGGACGGAAAGGAGGACGCCAGGCTGGCCCGGGAGCGTCGCGCCGGCGCCGCTGCGAATCTCGAATTGATGCGTGCCCGCGCGCGACACGGCCGGCAGCCGGAAGACGGCGATGCCGCTGTCGTCGGTGACCGCTGACGCGTCCCGCGATAGGCCGAGTGCGGTGGTCCCTCGCAACGCCAAGGTCGTGCGCCGTAGCGGCGTGCGGCCACGACTCAGGCGCACGCGCACACTCGCCGCGGTCCCCGCGGTGGTGACGACCTCGCCGGGTTGGGCGACGGCGGTGATCGGTTGGGCCGTCTCGGTGCTTGCGGACGCCGACGCGCTCGCGGCACGACGAGTGTCGCAGGCGGCGGCGCTGGCGATCACCTCGCCGCTGGCTCCGGCGTTGCGCAGATCCGCCCAATCGCGCTCCGTCGGACGGAACGTCAGGCAGCTGCGACGCACGACATCCGCGACTTCAGTCTGGGCGAACATGGGATTCGTGAGCAGCCGGATCAACTCGGTCTTGTCGAGCGGCGGTGGTGATTGCGCCCCCCCCGCGGTCGCCGCGGCCAGCGAGGCCAGCGCGAGCAGCATCCCTCTCAGCCGCGCGGGCACGCTATGGCCGGGCGCAGGATGAGCGTTCGAACTTCACTTCGACGCCGCGGACGTCCGCGTAGAGACGCTTGTCACGCGCGTCGCGCCCGGCGTCGGACCCTGCGAGCAGATCCTTCCGTGCCACATTGTATCCGAGCCACGCATCCTCCACCTGCGTGAGGCCGCGCGCGAGTCCGCTGCACGGCATGCGGTGCGTGTCATACATGGTCGCTCGCATGTTGAACGCCGTAAGCGCGAGGGCAAGCGTGTCAGCACGCCGGTCGAGCAACGCGGTATCACTGACAGGCACCGCGCCGACGGCCCCCCTCTCGGAGCCGCGGCCGCCTGCTGCACCGGAGCGGGATCCGAGCAAACCGTAGATGGCGGTCACGAGTACGGCACCGGCAAGCCCCGAAGCGACGTATGTGTACCAACGGACCCTCGGCGCGGTATGCGAGCCGGGAGCGGCAGACGGTGCGGACGCTCCGGCGGCGGGAAGCTCGTCATCGACATCGGTTGCGTCGGAGGGAAGCAGGACCGGATGATTGATGCGACTCGGCGTCTGCGTTGCCGGAATCGCGGGCGACGGAGGAGTGCCAAGCCTCACGACCGGCTCATAGGCGGGCGCGCCTGCTGGTCGTGTGCCGGAGACGGGATGTGTGTCGGCCATGAATCATTCCCTCCTTAGCGATCCTCGAGGGGCAAGTACCGTACCCATCGCCGCTCTCTGTAAGCTCCGCCCAATCAGCGAGTTGGAGTGCTGACGCCGGTGGTTGTAAGCGAAGTGAAACACTTCCCGCCGCAGGCATGCCGGTTGTAAGCGAAATGAAACACCTCCGGCAGCACGTATGTTGAGGCCGTGAGCGCGGTTCATTTGGCTGCTATGAGTCGCCGCGGCGGCGACGACGCCCAGTTTCCCTTTAGCGTCCCGGCGATCCGGGCGCTCGACGGGCTGTCGCTCGAGCGGCCCGTCACATTCTTCGTCGGCGAAAACGGCTCTGGAAAATCGACGCTGCTCGAGGGTATCGCCGCGGCCGCGCGACTCCCGACAGTAGGCAGTGCGGAGATGCTGCAGGACGACACGCTCGAAGCGCAACGACGGCTGGGCAAAGCACTCCGGCTCAGCTGGGCCAGACGCACGGCGCGTGGATTCTTTCTGCGTGCGGAAGATTTCTTTGGCTTCACGAAACGGCTCGCGCGCATGCGCGCCGAATTGATCGTGGAGATGCGCGACGCAGCAGCGCTGTACAAGGCGGGCGGCCGCTCGCAGACGGCGCTCGGCTTGAAGCAAGGGCCGCTGCAGGCATCGATCGCCGAACTGGAAAAGCGTTACGGTGCTCAGCTCGACGCCAACTCACATGGTGAAAGCTTTCTCAAGCTGTTTCAATCACGGTTTGTGCCCGGCGGCCTGTACCTGCTGGACGAGCCGGAGGCACCGCTCTCACCGCAGAGCCAGCTCGCCCTCCTCGCAATGATTGGCGACATGATCTCGCACGACGCGCAGTTCATCATCGCGACCCATTCGCCGCTGCTGCTCGCGTTCCCGGACGCGCACATCTATACGTTCGATCGGATACCCGTGCGGGCGGTCGCGTACGAAGATCTCGATCACGTGCGCATTACACGCGATTTTCTAAACGCACCCGATCGTTATTTGAATCAGATCCTGAAAAAGGACCCCCCTCTCCACTGAGTGAAGAGGGGGTTAGGGTGAGGTCGGGGACGGCAGGGGAGATTACCGAATCCCGATCGACACCCCGATCTGATAGACGCGCATATCCACCGGCGTCGTGACTTGGCGTGCGCTGAAGCTGCCGTCAGGATTCTGCGTCAGGCCGCCCGCCGGCACATAGGTCACACGATCGTGGCGCACGACGCGGGCACCGACATCGATCGCGATCGGAGTGCGACCGGCGGTAAGACCGAGCAGCAAGCCGCCGCCCGCGGACCGCATCCACGTGGTGTGGCCGTCGAGGTAGTCGCTCGCAGAGCAGCCGCAGCTGCTGTAGCTCGCGTTGCTCCAGAACAGCGACGCGCCCATGGTCGCAAATCCGTAGACGCGGAACGCACCACTGCCCAGCGTCAGCTGGGGTCCCGCGCCGATCGTGCCGATTTGTGAAGTGGTGGTAACGCCGTCACTCTGGTATTGCGCATCGTAGGCCATCCAGGAGGCGTCGATCCGGAGCGCCAGCGCGCCGCCGCTCGTGACGCCGAAGATCGACAATCCGCCCGCGACGTCCCCATTGCGGCGAAACTCGCCGAGCGGCTGTGCCACGACAAAGTCGGCGCCAAATGCACCGCGGTCGTGAACCTCACGGAGCGCGGACCGCTGGCCGAGGAGAGGACCTGCAATCAGACCGAGGCTCAGCACCGCCATCCCGATGCGCCGCATATCGCCGTCCTGTGAGAGTGGAAGTCGTCTGCGCCGTGGCGGAAAGGCAATGCACGTGCCAAGCTTTTCGCGCTTTGACGAACGCTTGCCGTGACCTCTAAAAGGGACATTTGGGAGTGGCGATGGACCAGATCAGCTACGACGATTTTGCGAAGATCGACATCCGCGTCGGCCGGATCGTGCAGGCGGACGAGTTTCCGCAGGCGCGCAAACCGGCGTACAAACTCCGCATCGATTTTGGTCCCGAGATCGGTGTGAAAAACTCGAGCGCGCAGATCACAAAGTACTACGACCCGCAGGATCTGGTGGGTAAGCTCGTGCTGGGCGTGATCAACTTCCCGCCTCGGCAGATCGCGACGTTTTTTTCGGAGGTCCTGACCTTAGGCGTGATTCTTGGGGAGGGCGATATCTGCCTGGTGCACCCCGACCGCGACGTGCCGCTGGGCTCCCGCATTGCCTGAGCTTTTTCCGAACCGCCGCTCGACGTAATCGTCGAGAATGCGCAGGAAATCGGCGACGATCGAGTCGCCTTTCAGCGTGACTTTGAGCGCGCCGTCCACGTACACCGGCGCCCGCGGCTCCTCGGCGGTGCCGGGCAGCGAAATGCCGATGTCGGCGTGCTTCGACTCTCCGGGTCCGTTGACCACACAGCCCATTACCGCCACGCGCAGTTCTTCCGAGCCTGGAAAGCGGGCCTGCCACGCGGGCCGCTGCTGGCGCAGGTATGTCTGAATCTCCTCAGCCATCTCCTGGAAGAATGTCGACGTCGTGCGGCCGCAGCCGGGACAAGCGGTCACCTGGGGCGTAAAGCTCCGCAATCCGAGCGATTGCAGGACCTGCTGCGCGACCTGCACCTCTTCCGTGCGGTCGCCTCCGGGACGGGGCGTGAGCGAGACGCGAATCGTGTCGCCGATGCCCTCCTGGAGAAGGATGGAGAGCCCCGCCGTACTCGCGACGACTCCCTTCGTCCCCATTCCCGCTTCTGTGAGACCGAGATGCAGCGGGTAGTCGGAACGCGGTGCGAGCATCCGATACACCGCCACGAGATCCTGCACACCGGAGACCTTGGCCGACAGGATGACGCGGTCGTGGGGCAGCCCGGATTCTTCGGCCAGCTCTGCCGAGCGCATCGCGCTCTCGACCATCGCATCCATCGTGACGTCGCGTGCATCGCGCGGCTCGGCGAGCTTCGCGTTGGCATCCATCATCTCGGTGAGCAGCTGCTGGTCCAGGCTGCCCCAGTTGACGCCGATGCGGACCGGCTTCCCTTCGTTCACAGCGACCTGGATGATCGTGCGGAAGTTGTCGTCGCGGCGCTTGGTGCCGACGTTCCCCGGATTGATGCGGTACTTCGCGAGCGCCCGGGCGCAGGCGGGATGCTTCGTCAGCAGCAGGTGGCCGTTGTAATGGAAGTCGCCGATGACGGGAACGTCCACCTCGGCAACGATGGCGGGCACGGCGCGGGCCGCTTCATCGGTGTTCACCGTCACGCGCACCAGCTCGCTGCCGGCCGCGTGCAGCGCGCGCACCTGCGCGGCCGTCGCGGCGGGGTCGGCGGTGTCGGTATTGGTCATCGACTGGACGACGATCGGCTGGGCGCCGCCCACCGGTACGCCGCCCACGGTGACCGTCACGGTGGAGCGTCGCGTGCTCACGGGGATGAAATATAGCGTCCCCGCGAGTTTACTCGGGCAGTCCGGCTAGAGAATCTTGTCCTGCAGCACGATCCGCAGATTGAGACTCGTGATCCGGATCCGGCCGGCCATATTGGGGCCGACGTTGGTGCTGATGCGGGCGCGAATCCCCACCCACACCGTGTCGCTTTGGAAGACCGAATCGGCCAGCGAAACGGACGAGGGCGGCAGCAGGGCGACCGAATCGCCGGGCACGAGCGCGCCGCTGTTCGCCGTCAGGTACGGCGTCCCGAGGAAGAGCGCTGCCTGCGTTTTCGCGAAGAAGACGTCGAACCGAACGCTCCCGCTGCCCAACGTGTCGATGACCGATGCCGACGCGGACGCGGTGACCGAGTCCGCCGTCGATTTCCCGAAGCCCGGCGGCAGGAAGAAACGCCGCGCGGCGCTCGAATCCGCTTGCGGAATCCCACCGGGAACACTGAAGCGCTTCAAGGAATCGCTCGGGGACAAGAAGCTCAACACATCCACGTTGAAGATCGCGCGCCCTTCACCGCAGGCCGCGACGAGCACGAGGAGAGCGGCTACAAAGGCCTTCATGGTCGCCCCCTTAATAGATCGAAATCGACGTGGCCATCGTAATGGCCCGCTGCGTCGAGAGTGAATTGCTGTGCGTCCAGAATCCGAGATCGAGACCGAGTGGCCCGAGCCGCACGCCGCCACCGAACCCGAACTGCATCTTCTTGCGCTGGTCGCGCGACACACCGCCGCGCACCGCAAACAGTCCCGTCCGCTGTTCGGCGCCGATGTGGATGACCGTGCCGCGGCCGGAGTTGATGACGTCGCCGCCGACGGTGGTCCCCGTCCCCATGTGGATCGCCGCATTGGCCAGATACGTAAGCGGTAGCTTCGTCTTCGTCGTCGCATCGGTCGCGATTACGGTTCGCGCGATCGAGTCGCCCGCGGTGTTGTAGAGGAAGCGCTGAATCTTCGTGTGGGACCATGTGAGCTCGGCGCCGATATCGTCGACACCTGCCCCCACCTCGAACGGCCCCGAAATCCACACCACGCCGACGTCACCCCCGACGCCATGGCCGTTGGGCTTTTGAGAGGTAAACACGTTCCCGTCAACCAGTGGGGTCGGCGTGCTCGCCAGCACGGGATTGCCGGTCGTGAACCCGGCGGGACCAACGGCCCGGCCGTACGTGGCGCCGAGGTAATAATGAAGCGCACCGCCGACGTACAAGCCGTCGTCGGTAGCATCGCCACCGATGCCCCGCAGGATCCGGCCCGCGAAGCTCACCGTGGGTGCGAGCCCCGCCTGCGCCACTCCGTCGACGTTTACAGAGTACGGGGTATTCGGCCGCGCCGACGAATCGCTGACGAGAAAGTTCCGCAGCGCGGTGTCGAGCTGGAAGCGAACGTCATACTCGAGAAAGCCCATCACGCCGATGTTGAAGCCCGCGAATCCGCCGCCCGCGTCGAACAGGCGACTGGTCGAGCCCAGGCCGAAGTCTTGCTCGGGGATCAGCACCTTTGTCGCCCCCAGATCGACGATGAGCTTGTTTCTCCCGATCGTGAACTCCACGTCGTTCGTCGGCGTGGGCGCCTTTTTCACTTCAAGGAAGATCGGTGGATTGAACACGAGATCCATCAACCCGATTGGATTGAACGCCGCCGAGTCGGGATTGAACATCGGATCGTGGCTCAGCTGGTTGATCGGGTGGTCGTGGAAAAACTGGATCAGTCCCAGCGGCACCGGAATCGAGAACTTGGGCGCGCCGGTGACCTGGTTCTTGTTCTTGACGGCGCGATACGCGGGGTTGTAGCGCCGCGCGTTGCCGTCACGGCTGAGCGACACCCCGCCCATGCCGATACGGCGCGCATCGAACGAGAACTGCGCGCTGGCCGCCCGGGGGAGCAGCGGAGCAAGTACGAGCAGAGCGAGCGCAAAACCGACGACTCCTGTTCGCACAGAGCACCTCGGTCAAGGGAAAATCCGCCACAACTTTGCACATTGTGCCCGATTTTTCCATTGCCAGGTGTGAGGAAGGTCACCGGGGGACGCTTCAGGATGCTGTTTGGAGCGTCAGAGTGACCCGTGTCCCTTTGCCCGGATCGCTTTCGAGGGTGATCACGCCGCCCCAGCTCTCGACGAGCCGGCGCGCGATCGCCAGTCCGAGCCCCGCGCCGCTCGATGTCGTCGAGAACGTCGGCTCGAACACCCGCGGCAACGCCTCCGGCGGGATGCCCCGGCCGTCATCGGCGACGACCAACTGCCGCCCGCTCGCGGCGACCTGGACCGTCACGCGTTTCGCCTCTGCGTTGCGCGCATTCTCCAGCAAGTTCACGAGCACTTCCTTGACTTCATCCTTGCGCGCGAGCGCGGGCGGCGGTGCGCCGTTGCCGGTACGGACCTCGAACCGCGGCGTCGCGCCGAGATCGTAGAGCTGGACCACTTCGCGGGCGGTTGCCGCGAGATCCACCGGCTCGAGCGGCAGCTGCTCGGCATCGGATGGGTGCGGCGCCCCGAAGCGGGAGAACGCGCGCGCGATGCCGTCGAGCCGATCGATCTCGGCAAGAATTCGCTCGGACGTTTCCTTCAGCGTCGCATCGAACGTGGTCGCCTGCCCCTTGCCACGCACGCGCTGCAGATGCTGGATGCCCAGACGAATGGGGGTGAGCGGATTCTTGATTTCGTGCGCCACCTGGCGCGCCATCTCACCCCAGGCGAGCACGCGCGCGGCGCGCGTCAGGTCCGTCGCATCGTCGAGCGCGATCACGCAGCCGTCGGGCGCGGCCCCCAGCAGTGCCAGCTGCACGCGAATCTGCCGGCCGTCGACCTCGAATTCGAGCTCTTTGATGACGTCACGGTTTGCCGCAATGTAGGCCGCGACCGCGTGCCACACAGGCGCCCATCCGGGTGATGTCGCCTGCGGCAGCACGTTGCCCGGCGCCAGGGTGTCCTGGCCCACCCCCCCCACCTCCCCCAACACGAGCTCTGACGCCCGCGGGTTCGCCATCGTCACGCGCAGGCCATCGTCCACCGCGATGACGCCCGTCGCCACGTTCGCCAACACGCGCGCGCTGCGCTGCCGCGCTTCTTCGAGCGCCGCCTGGCTGCGCCGCACGTCGCTGACCATGCGATCGAACGCATTGAGGACGGGTTCGAACTCGCGCGGCGTTCCCGGTGGGAACGCCGGCGGCTCGCTGCCCCGCCCCACCGCGATCGCCGCGTCCCGCAACGCCGCGACCGGCTTCGCGAGCCGCCGCGCCGCCAGGCCGGCGAGGTAGATCGCCGCGACGAGCCCGACCAGCGTACCGAGCACGAGCGCGAGTGCCAAGTCCTCCTGCTGTTGTCGCACGCGCTCATCGTCCAGCAATTGTGGCGCGGCGATCACCGCCTGTTCGCCCGGCTGGCCCCCCCCCGGTCCGACAACGAGATATCCCACGCGCGTGGGCCGGCCCGCGGTGCGCGCGTCCATCGTCCGCTCGAGCTCGTCCTCGAGGGTGCCGCGGAACACGGGCGGCGCCAGAAACGGATCGACGAGCCCGAGCTCCGCCAGGACGGGCGAGCTGGTCGCGACCAGCACGCCGCGGCTATACAGCCAGAGCTCGGCGTCGAGCCGGCGCCCCAGGTCGGCGAGCGAGCCGGCGATCGCGTCAGAGGGCTCCTCGGCGACTTTCTGGGCGCCCCCGTAGGCGTCGCGCAGCGTTTGTCGAATGAGCAGGTCGCCCGAGCGGCGCGCTTCGTCGGTCAGCCGCGCGAAACTCCACGCGGCGAACAGCAGCACCGGCAGAACGAAAAACGCGACCAGGACCGACGTGAGCTGCGCGCGATAACTCGTGCGCAGCGTCGTGACGAGTCGCGGCAGGCGCGCGCGCCAACCATCCGCGACCACCAGGCCGAGCAGCCACACGCCGCCGAGCAGCGCGACGTCGAGCCCAACGACCAGGATCCCGCGCACCAACAACGCCCACGGCCCGCCCAACGCCACCGCGAGGTGAACGTGGCGACCTCCACCAGGTAGGTCGATCTGGCGTTCGCCCCGCGCAGTCCAGCCTTCCCGTCGCCACGCCACCGAGTTGCCGGTCGCCAACGTGTGACTCGTCGGCGAGAGGAGGATCGTGTACGGTGGTTGGACACCTGGATCACCGCGGAGAAAGCGCGCCACACGATTCGGTGGCAGCAGGCGAGTGCGCGGACCAACGCCCACAGTCAGCACGGTGCCGTCGCGGAGTGGGGCAACGAGGATGTAATGGACGCCCGGATTCGCCTCCAGCCGTTCAATGCACGGATCGCCGCCTCCGCCCCCGGCGGCCGCCGACCGGGCCAGAGTCGCGAGCAACCCCGGCGACAAGTCGAGTTGCGCGAGCTGCAGCTCAGCCAGCAGTGGCCCTTGCGGCCCCGCGCCCCACAACTGGAGCATCGCTGGATAATCCTCGGCGACGAGTCCTGATCCGACCCACAGGGCATAGAGATCGCCCGCCGTCTGCGGTGCCGGCCTCGCCGGATCGATCAACTGTTGCCCGAACCGTTCCAACAGCGCGACCGCGACCGGATCGCCTTCATGACCCAGCCGCTGCGCGTCGCGAGTCGCGAGCGACAGCCGCCCCTCGACCGCGGCGCCCCATGCGAGCAACGCGGCCGCCGTTCCCGCAACCACAGCCATGCAGACCCGCGCCCAGCGGCGCGGCGCCGGGAGAATCGCGCCGGCCAATGCCGGAAGCCACAGGAACGTGTACCATTCGGGCCAGGCTCCGTAGGGACTCCACAGCCATAGCCCGCCGATCGCCGCGACAGCGCCCCACGCACACGCCGCGGGAAGCGCCCACGACGCACGCTCCGGTTCAGTCGCGCCGCGCACCAGCGCACCCGCGAGCAGAATCAGAGCCATCGCGGTCACGGCCAACGCTGCCTGCCACGAGAGCCAGAGCTCGATGCTGACACCGCTCGCCGGTGGCGCGATGCCGCGCCCGAAGTAGCGCACCACATAGGGTGCGGCCACGATCAGTAAAGCCGCGACCGCCACGCCCCACCATGTGCGACGCAGACCGCGCCGCCATAACCAGCCGGCGGCCATGAGCAGCAGCACGCCGGCGACGAGCAATGATCCCGCTGACGTTCCGATGCCCATCACCGGTCGATAGAACGTCGCGGGAGAAAACAGCGCGGCCGGACCGACCGGCGCGCGCAGCAACGTCCAGGCGCCAACCAGCAACACGCCCCAGCGCCACCGACCCGGCGGCGCCGCCAACACCAAGACGGCGAGCAAGACCGCCAGACCGAGACGCGCGAACCAGGCAGTCTTGGTGACCGCCGCGAGCTTCGCGTCCCCCTGTGAGGGAGGGATCATTTGCACCGAGAAGAGCGTGTCTCCAGGCGCGCATGCCTGCGACGGCGGCGTGCGGGGATTACAAATCTCGAAGACGCTGGAGTCGCGCGGGCCCTGTCCAGGAGGAAACAGGCGCAACGACACACCATGGGCGCGCGCGAATTCGGCGACCAGACTCCGATCGGCATCGGCGATCGCCGGCGCCGCGGACAAGAGCACACTGCCGACGGCGGTCGCGGTTTGTGCCTGGCGCCGCGCCTCGAGCACGGCGTAGAATGGAGTCATGACCGTCTGCAGCTCGGTCGTATCCCGCGCTCCGGGAATCGTGCGGTGCCGGCCCGCCCAGGCAATCATCGTAGAGTCTGCGCCGACGGCGAGGACGGCGGCGCCGCGCTCCAGGGCGACGCCGGACGCGACGGCATCCCCGAGCCGATCAAACACCGCTTCGCGCGGCAGCGGCGCCGCCGTGGCGCCACGCTGGGCGAGCCGGCGAGCCTCCGCGATCGCCTGGCCCAACGACACTTGGAGGGAGCGCGAAGCCGAAGTGACGAGCCGCTCGCGGAGGGCAGGCCAGCAGCACTCGATCCGCCACACGCGCACGGCACCGCCCGCGAGGATCACGCCGAGCAGCAGGCTCATACCCGCCGCGACCAGACTCATCATCGGTCGCGGCGCGGGCGGTCGGACGGCGAGCGCCACGCCCACGAGACCCGCAAGGGCGGCGAGCACCGCCCAGACGGCGACGTCGCTGCGCAGCCACTCGGCCGTCGCGAGGCTGGCAAAGCAGCCCGCGATTACGACGTGAGCTTGCCGCTGCACCTGAGCGTTCTCACCCCCGACGCGGTGCGCGCCGCCCTCGCGCGCGACTCGCGGCTGTTAGTGCCTGTGGGCACGTGCGAGCAACACGGACCCCATCTTCCGCTGGGCTGCGATACATTAATCGTTGAGCGGCTTGCCGATGACCTCTCGTCCGGCTTCGGTCTGCTGCGGGCGCCGACCATCGCGTACGGCGTCAACACCGCCACGAAACGCCCATATCCCGGCAACGCCGCCGTGCGACGCAAGACCTTGCACCGCTGGATGAACGACCTGCTGGGCGCCTGGGAGCAGTGCGGCGTGGACGCCTTCATTATTCTTACCGCGCACGGCCACGACCCCCACCAGGAAGCACTATCGACGCTGCGCACCCGACGGGCACGGGTCTTCACCGTAGACATCTTCGCGCTCGACTTCACCGGCTACCTCGAGAACCCGGGCGGGCCCACGCACGGCGGCGAGCTCGACACCTCCCTCATGCTGCACCTCGCGCCTGAGCTGGTCCGCATGGACCTGGCACAGGACTATCCCCTCACCGAGCGCCAGGTCGAGCGTTACCGGCGGGGCGCGACCGGGTCCGTCCCCGCTTTGTCGCCCGGTTCCGTGGGGCGGCCGAGCCTCGCATCTGCCGAAAAGGGCGCGCGCCTGTATAAGATGATTCGTGACCGCATCGCGACGCGAGTCTTGGGCGCCGTAGCCGCATGACCGCGGGCCTCTTCGCTCTGTTGCTGCTCCAGGCAGCCGGCACTCCGTTGGACGAGGGCGTGCTCGTCGTGCGTGCAGATACGCTCGAGGTCGCGCGGGAGTCGTTTCGCCTGAGCCACGGCCGCCTCTCGCGCGGTGAGGACGGGTGGACGCTCGCGACGACCATTCGCTACGACCGGGCGCGACCGGTCATCGTGCTCGCACCCATTCTCGAGGTGAACAGCGACACGATGCCCGCTACGCTGCAATACGACGTCGCTGACCCCCGGCAGCCGGCGCGTATCCTCGGCGAGCTCGGCCGCGGGCGGCTCACCGTGCGGTTGGTGGCCCGCGCGACCGAGCGCGCGCGTGAGTTCGCGACGGGCCCACGAGCGGTCGTGCTCGACGATTCCGTCTTTGCGCCATACGTCTTCGCCGCCTGGCGGGCGGCCTCCGCAGCCTCCGAGCTCACGGCCATATACCCTCGCGCCCTGCGGCGGGAAACGGTCCAAATCCAGGACCTTGGTGTGTCCACCACCACGCTCAATCGTGACCCGGCCCGCCTGCGCCACATCACCGTCGCCGGCGAACCCAGCGGGACCGTTCATGTGTGGCTGGATGATCGCGGTCGGCTCATGAAAGTGGAGATCCCCAGCCGCCGCCTCGTCGCGGAGCGCCTCGCGGGTAGCTAGGTTCCGTCACAGGCCGAAACCGCCTCACGCACTGGCGCGTAGGGGGGTGCGCTTCGACCCACGACATATCTTTTCAAGGACGACCATGAAACAGGTGTTGCTCGTGGCAGGCCTGGTTTTGGGCCCCACTGCCGTCGCCGCTGCACAGCAGCCCACAACTCCACGGAATCCCAGCGCACCGGCACAGGTGACGTCCGCCGCGCTGTCACTCGCCGATGCCATTGCGGTCGCGCGCGAGAAGAATCCGGCGTACCGGCAGGCCGAGAATAACCGCGGGCCGGCGGCGTGGGGCGTGCGCAACGCCTACTCCAGCCTCCTGATCCCGACGTTCACCGCCGCGGGTAGCATGAGCTACACGGGGCCGGGCTCGCAGACGTTCCTGGCGCAGAGCTTCTCACAGTCCGTATCCACGGTCTCTTCCTTCTATGATCTGGGTTTGTCGTGGCAGCTCTCGGGCACCACGCTGTCCCAGCCCGGACTCATGAAGGCCCAGCAGCGCGCGACGGACGCCGATATCGCGGGCGCCGAGAACCTGCTGATCACGGGGATCAAGCAACAGTATCTGACCGTGCTGCAGGCGCTCGCGCAGGCTGATTTGGCGCGCAAGACGCTGCAGCGCAACGAAGAGTTCTTGAAGCTCGCCCAAGCGCGCTACGGCGTGGGGCAGGCCACGCTGATCGATGTGCGCCAGGCCCAGGTCGCGCGGGGCCAGGCCGAAGTCGGGTTGCTTCGAGCGCAGACCGCCGTCAACGTCGAAAAGCTGCGGCTGTTCGAGCAGATGGGTGTGACGCCGCCGATCGACGTCGCCACGGTGCAGCTGACCGACTCGTTCAGCGTGCAGGCACCACAGTGGCAGTTGTCGGATCTCTTGACGATGGCCGAGCAGCAGAATCCGTCGCTCAAGGCACTGCGGGCGCGCGAGGGTGCGGCCGGGTGGAGCGTGCGGGCCGCCACGTCGAGCTACGGTCCGACGCTGTCGGTCTCGGCGGGCTGGTCGGGCTTCACGCAGCAGTTCACGGATGTCGATCCGCTCATCTTCAACGCGCAGGCGTCGTACGCGAGCCAGTACAGCGAGTGCCAGGACAACAACACGATCCGCGCCAACGCAGGCCTGCCGCCCAACGACTGTGGCGGGTTCATCTGGGGCGCGTCCAACGAGCAGGCGCTGCGCGACCGGAATTCGGTGTTCCCGTTCCACTTTACGCAGCAGCCGTTCCAGGCACGGCTGACCGTCTCGCTGCCGATCTTTACAAACTTTGCGCAGCAACTGCGTGTCTCAGAAGCGCGGGCCCAGCACGGCGATCTCGAGGAGTCGGTTCGGGCGCGCGGCCTGGCCGTGCATACGGAAGTGAGCCAGGCGTTCCTGACGCTGCAGACGGCGTTCCGAACCGTCGGCCTGCAGGATACGAACCTCAGCGCTGCTCGCGAACAATTGCAGCTCGCGACCGAGCGCTATCGAGTGGGTTCGGGCACGTTCTTCGAGCTGCTGGATGCGCAAGTCGCCGCGCTGCGTGCCGAGAGCGACGCCGTGAACGCGACCTACGACTATCACAAGGCCCTGGCCGCGCTGGAAGCCGCCGTCGGCCGCAGCCTGCGTTAACCGAGAGGATCGAGCCGCCATGTCCAAGCGGAACAAGATGCTGTTGGGAGGGGGAGGAATCGTTTTCCTGATCGCGCTGGTGATGGTGAGTGCCAGCGCGAAGCGCGAGAAGGGCATCGAGGTGCGCTTCGAGACCGTCGGCCGGCGCGACCTCGTCGCCGCGGTCACCGCGAGCGGGAAAATTCAGCCCAAGAAGAAGGTGGACATCAGCGCCGACATCACGGGCCGCATCACGCGGATCGCGGTGCGCGAAGGCGACCTGGTCCAAAAGGGCCAATTCCTGCTGCAGATCGACCCCACGATCTATCAGGCGAATCTGCAGCGCGCGCAGGCGGCGATGTCGCAGGCTGAAGCCGGCGCCGTCCAGGCGCGCGCCACGCGCGACCAATCGACGCGCGCGCTGACGCGGACCAAGGAGCTGCGCGAGCAGAACCCGAACCTCATCTCGCAGGAACAGCTCGAGCAGGCCCAAACGGCGTCCGATATCGCCGAGGCCAACCTGACGGCGTCGCAACACCTCGTGGAGCAGTCGCGCGCCGGCCTGCAGGAGGCGCGTGACCAGCTGGCGAAGACGCATCTCGTCGCGCCGATGGCCGGACGCGTGACCCGCCTGGCCGTCGAAGAGGGCGAGGTGGCGGTTCCGGGCACGTTCTCACGCGAGACCGGGCTGCTGCTCACGATCTCCGATCTGTCGGTCATTCAGACCAAGGTGCAGGTCGACGAGACCGACGTGGTGCGGCTGCACCTGGGCGACTCCGTCGAGGTCACCATCGACGCGTTCCCGGATACCACGTTCATCGGCCGGGTCACCAAAGTCTCGAACAGCGCCATCCTGACGGCCGCCTCGGCCGCGGGGGGGTCGCAGAGCGATCGCGCGGTGGATTACGAAGTCGAAATCACGCTGTCCAATCCGCCCGCTGAGGTGCGCCCGGATCTGTCTGCCACGGCGCGCATCATCACGGACACCCGCAAACAGTCGCTCGCGATTCCGATCATTGCCCTCACGGTGCGCGAGAACACGCCGATTTCCACCGAGCAACGTTCCGGTGGTCGCGGGACGGCACAGGCCGCGACGCCTCCTCCCGCGCCCGCGGATACCGGCAGGCGTGGTGCCGGCAATAAGAAGGAAACGGAAGGCGTGTTCCTGGTGCACAATGGGATCGCGACGTTCCACGCGGTCAAAGTGGGCATCGCGGGCGAGGAGCACTTCGAGGTCGTCGAAGGCGTCCATCAGGGCGACACGATCGTCGCGGGCCCGTATCAGGCCATCCGCGACCTCAAGGAAGGCGCGCGCGTACGCCCCAGCAAGGAATCGAGTGACACGACCGCGCGGCGCCGCTCATGAGTACGGTCCAGCTGTTTCGCACGGGCGATACGCCGCTTCCCGACGTCATCATCCTGGCGCACAAGCTGACGCGCGAATACGACATGGGCTCTGAGCTCGTGCGCGCGCTGCGCGGGGTGAGCGTCCAGATCCAGAAAAACGAGTACGTGGCGGTGATGGGACCATCGGGGTCGGGCAAGTCGACGCTGATGAACCTCATCGGGTGCCTGGACACGCCCACCAGTGGCGAGTACTGGCTCAACGGCCAGAAGGTGAGCGATCTGGCGGACGACGAGCTGGCCCGGATCCGCAACAAGGAAATCGGGTTCGTGTTCCAGACGTTCAACCTGCTGCCCCGCGCCGATGCGCTGCACAACGTCGAGCTGCCCCTGATCTACGCGGGGCTTTCGGCGCGCAACCGCCGGGAGCGCGCCGCCCACGCCCTCAAGCGCGTCGGCCTGGGCGACCGCATGGACCACAAACCCAACGAGCTGTCGGGCGGCCAGCGCCAGCGCGTCGCGATCGCGCGCGCACTCGTGAACGAGCCCAGCATTCTGCTCGCCGACGAGCCTACGGGAAACCTCGATTCCACGACGAGCTCCGAAATCATGGGCGTCTTCGCGGAGCTGCACCATCAGGGCCAGACCGTGGTGATGGTGACGCACGAGCAGGACATCGCGGCGCACGCCGAGCGCGTGATCACCCTGCGCGATGGCATTGTGGCGACGGACCAAGCCCGGGCTGCCTGAGTGCCGTTTTTCGAAGCCTTCCGTCTCGCGATTCAGACGCTCCGCGCCCAGAAGCTCAAGAGCGGCTTTTCACTCCTCGGCGTGTTCGTGGGCGTTGCATCCTTGATCGCCGCCTGGTCCATCGCGAACGGCGTGAATCGGTACATGACGGAGAAGTTCGCGCAGACGTTGTACGGGGTGAACACGTTCCAGCTCCGCCGGCGGCCGATGTTCACGCCCAACGTGCCCGACTCGGTGTGGCGGGCGTGGGCACGGCGGCCCCGCATTCGTTTCAGCGACGCCGAGGCGATCAACGAAGGACTCACGGTCCCGGTGATCACCGCTTGGCAGTCGAGCGATCAGGTGACGGTCTCCTACGGCAATAAAGAAGCGCGCGACATCGAGCTGACCACGGCGAGCGAGCGCTACTTCGACATCAAGAACCTCGGGATTGCCCTCGGCCGCCCATTCACCGGCGAGGAGAACCGCTCAGGCGCTCCGGTTGCGGTCCTCGGCGAGGCGGTCGCCAAGCGGCTGTTCGCCGATCGCGGGCCGTTGGGAAAGAGCGTCCGAATCGGTGGCGTGCCGTATCGCGTGATCGGGGTCGTGGAGCACCAAGGCAGCATCCTCGGATTTCCGCTCGACCGGTTCGTGGTCGTCCCTGCCCTCTCACCGGCCCAGAACCTGGTGAACCCACCCGGTATTCTCGACGCTTTCCTGGTGAAAGCGCACTCGGACCTCGAGATGCGCGAGGCAATGTCGCAGGCCGAGGGAATCATGCGCAGCCGGCGCCATCTGCGGCCGAGGCAGGACGACAACTTCGTGCTCGACACGTCCGAGGGCGTGCAGCGCTTCTGGGCGGGCATCAGCCGCATTCTCGTGACGGTGATCCCGGGGATCGTGGTCGTCTCGCTCGTGATCGGCGGCATCGTGATCATGAACATCATGCTCATGGCGGTGGCCGAGCGGACCCGCGAGATCGGGTTGCGGAAGTCGCTGGGCGCGCGTCGTCGTGACGTGCTGCGTCAGTTCCTCGCCGAATCGACGGCGATTGCGACGGTCGGTGCCGCGTTTGGTATCCTCGCGGGCATCGGGCTGACGATCGTGATCAACAAGCTGTCGCCGCTCCCCGCGAGCGTGTCGCCTGCGTCGGTCGTGCTGGGTGTGATCATGGGGGCCGGCGTCGGCGTCGTGGCCGGCGTGTACCCCGCGAGCCGGGCCGCGCGGCTCGATCCGATCACCGCGCTGCGGCAGGAGTAGCCAATGTCCGGAGTATTCGAAGGCGTCGGCATTGCCCTCTCATCGCTGCGCGCGCACAAGATGCGCGCGGCGCTCACGATTCTTGGCGTCGCGATCGGTGTGACCGTCGTCATGGTGATCGGCGCGCTGATCAGCGGCTTCAACAAGGGCATCTCGGACATGCTGGCGTCGCTCGGCCCCAAGACATTCTGGGTGGGGCGCTATTGGGGCGGGCAGAACGACGAGGATCCGGAAGATCCGAATCCGTGGCGCCGTCGTCCGCCCATTACCGTGGAAGAAGCGAACCGCCTGGCGCAACTCCCGACCGTCGCGTTCGTCGTGATCGATGAGGGCACGGGCTCGGACATCGAGTTCGAAGGGCACCGTCTCGCGGCCATTCGGATTCGCGGCCGCAACGCGGATTGGCCGAAGATCGAAGGCGGCCTGATCGAGCCCGGCCGTTCGTTCTCGCATCTCGAGGATGCGTCCAACGCGCACGTGGCCGTCGTCAACAGCAAGCTGGCCGAGAACCTGTTCGGGCAGCGCGATCCGATGAACCGCCGCATCAAGATCGGGGGCCTGCCCTATGATGTGGTCGGTGTGTACAATCCCCCGCCCCGGCTGTTTGGAGACGGCGACCAGCCGGAAGTCATGATTCCCCACGGCACGTTCGCGAAGGACCTGCAGTACTGGCACGGGTGGATGGACATGTTCGTCGTGCCGCAGGACTCCGTCTCCACCGAGCGCGCGATCGACGATGTCACGATGGCCATGCGCACCATGCGGGGACTGCGTCCCGGCCAAAAGAACAACTTCGACGCGATCACGCAGGAAGTGTACGTGCAAGCCATCAACAGCTTCACCAAGGTCGCGCGCATGCTCATGATCGCACTGTCGATGGTGGGCCTGATCGTCGGTGGCATCGGCGTCGTGGCGATCATGATGATTTCCGTGACGGAGCGCACGCGTGAAATCGGCGTGCGCAAGGCCCTCGGCGCGCTCCGCCGCGAGATCATGTGGCAATTCCTCGTCGAGGCGGCGACGCTGACGCTCGTCGGCGGCTTCATCGGCATGGCGATCGGCTGGTTCATCGCGATCCTGCTCCACAACTTCACGCCCGTCCCTGCCTACGTGCCGCTGGCCTCGATCATCACGGCGCTCGTTGCCGCGGCGGTAACGGGACTCCTGTTCGGCATCTATCCCGCGAGCAAGGCGGCGAGACTCGATCCGGTAGAAGCGCTGCGCTACGAGTAGCGGTGTCCTTTCTCGACGCCGTCCGCCTCGCCTTCCAAACCATCCGGGCGCAGAAGCTCAAGAGCGGCTTCTCGATCATCGGCGTCTTCATCGGCGTGATGTTCCTCATCGCCGTCGTGTCGGTGGTCGAGGGGATGAACCGCTACATGACCGACAAATTCGCCGGCACGATCCTCGGGGTGAATACGTTTCGCCTGCGGCAGTTCCCCGACGTCGCGCTCGGCAACGTCACCGACTCGATGTGGCGGTCATGGATGCGGCGCCCCCGCGCCTCGTACGACGACGCGCAGGCGGTGATGCACGCCGTTACGGTCCCCGTGCTCGCCGCCTGGGAGTCGAACACGCGCGGCACCCTCACCGCCGGCCGGCGCACCGCCAAGGACATCCAGGTCACGGCCGCCACCGAGCTCTATTTCGACATTCGCTCCCTCGTGATCGAGGAGGGGCGCGCGTTCACCGCGCAGGAGGTCCAGGCTGGCGTTCCGGTCCTCGTGCTCGGGCATGACCTCGCCGACAAGCTCTTCGAGGGCCAGGACCCGATCGGGCGCGAGGTCAAGGTGTTCGACATCCCCTACCGCGTGATCGGCGTGGTCGAGAAGCAGGGCAACCTGTTCGGGCTGTCGCTCGACAAGTTCGTGGTTGCGCCAGCCAGCGCCCCCCTAAAGCGGTACGTCAATCCACCCCGTGTCGTGGACGCGCTGGCCGTGAAGGCCAACACGCAGTCGGAGATGCGCGAGGCGATGTCCCAGGCCGAGGCCGTCATGCGGAGCCGGCGCCACCTGCGCCCGCGGCAAGTCGATGACTTCGCGCTCGAGACCGCGGATGAAGTGCTCGACTTCTGGGGCAAAATCAGCCGCATTCTCTTTTACGCCCTGCCCGGGCTCGTGGCGGTCTCGCTCGTCGTGGGCGGCATCGTCATCATGAACATCATGCTGATGGCGGTGGCGGAGCGGACACGGGAGATCGGCATCCGCAAATCCCTCGGCGCGCGACGCGGCGACATCTTGCGCCAGTTCCTCGTCGAGGCGACGACGCTGGCCACGGTGGGCGCCAGCATCGGCGTCGGGATCGGAATCGGGTTGGCGGCTCTGGTCGCCGCCACGACACCGCTGCCCGCGGCTGTCGCGCCATGGTCCATTATCGTCGGCGTCATGCTCGGTGCGGGCGTGGGGATCATCGCTGGGGTGTACCCGGCGACCCGCGCCGCCCGGCTCGATCCGATCACCGCGCTGCGAGCGGAGACATGACGCTCGGCAGCGGCGGGCTGTTTGAAGGCGTCGGCATCGCGCTGGCGTCGCTGCGCAGCAGCAAGGCGCGGGCGGCGCTGACCATCCTGGGCATCGCGATCGGCGTGATGGTGGTGATGTTGATGGCCGCCCTGATCAGCGGCATCAACAAGAGCGTCGCCGGTGTGTTTGAATCGATCGCGCCGCGCACCTTCCTGGTGTGGCGCTTTTTCCAGGCCGGCGTCAACGTCTCCGACGGCTCCGACGAAAGCAGCCCGTGGCGACGCAATCCGGCGATCAACGAGCTCGAGGCCGACCGGATCAGGCTGCTGCCGTCGGTACGGTACGTGACGCGCCGCGAGGAGAGCTCCGCCAACGTGGAATTCGGGGACCGGCATCTCGAATCGGTGAACGTCTCCGGCCTGTCTGCCGAATGGGTAGAAGTGAATGGCGGCGACGTCTATCCGGGGCGCACGTTCACGCGCTTCGAAGACCTCTCCAATGCCGCCGTCGTGGTCATCAATCGGAAGCTCGAAGACCAGCTGTTCCGCGGGCGCGACCCCATTGGCCAGACCATTCACATCGCGGGCGCGCCCTTCACCGTCATCGGCGTGTATACGCAGCCGCCGAGTCTGTTCAGCGGTGCGGCGCCGCCATTCGTCGGCATTCCCCACGGTGCGTTTGTGAAGAGCGTACCCTATTTCAAGGGCTGGATGCGCCTCGCCGTTGCGCCGGCGCCCGGGTACACGCAGCAGGAATCGATGGACGAAGTCGTGGCGACCCTGCGCTCGATCCGTGGGCTCAAGCCGGGCCAGGACAACAATTTCTCGATCGTGACGCAGGACAAGCTCCTCCAGTCCTGGAACCAGGTGACGGGTGTGTTTTTCCTCGTGATGCTGGTGTTGTCCTCGATCGGGTTGATGGTCGGCGGCGTTGGCGTCGTCGCGATCATGATGATCTCGGTGACCGAGCGCACGCGCGAGATCGGCGTGCGTAAGGCGCTGGGTGCCACGCGTCGCGCGATCCTCTGGCAGTTCCTCGTCGAGGCTTCGACGCTGACACTCGTCGGCGGCGCCGTCGGGATGCTCAGCGGAGGCGTGCTCGCGTTCGTCATTTCTCGCGTCACCCCGATCCCCGCCAACGTCCCACTGTGGTCGATCGTGGCGGCACTCCTCGCCTCGGCGCTGACGGGCGTCGGGTTCGGGCTCTACCCCGCGAGCCGGGCCGCGAAGCTTGATCCGGTGGAAGCTTTGAGATACGAATAAACGTTAGTTTCCAGCCGTGCCCCTGTTCGAAGCCGTTGTCCTCGCGGTTCAGACGATCTGGAGCCATAAACTCCGTTCGTTCTTCACGCTGCTCGGCATCATCGTCTCCGTCGCCTTTCTCGTCGCCGTCGTCGCGGTCATCCAGGGAATGAATGCCTACGTGCGCGAGCGGCTGGCCGGCGCGATCGTGGGTGTGAACGCGTTCCAGATCCGCCGCGATCCGATCCAAGTGGGGTTCATCGACGACGAGGCGTGGAAGCAGATCCAGCGCCGGCCGATCATTGCCCCGGAAGACGTTGGATACATCGAGCGGGCGGTCCCCGATGCCGAGGCGATCGCCCTGCAGTCGGGGTGGCCGACGCCCATGGCGGACGTGCAGTGGCGCAACCGCACGACCGGTGACGTTTTCATCTTCGGGGTCACCGCGCCCTACGTGGTCGTACAGGACTACGCGTTCGCGGCCGGAGGGCCGCTCACCGACGTCGACCTGCAACAGCGGCGTTACGTCGCCGTACTCGGCTACGATGTCGCAGACAAGCTGTTCGGGAACATCGAGGCCGCGGTTGGCCGGATGATCCGCGTCCATGGCATTCAGCTGGTTGTGAAGGGCGTGATCGCGAAGAAGGGCACGGTACTCGGACAATCGTGGGACGGCTTCGTAATGCTGCCGCTCTCCACGTTCGAATCGATGTACGGGCGGCGCCAGACGATGGTGATCTCGGTGAAAATGGCGAGGGCGGATGGCGTCGCGCCCGCGATGCTGCGGGCCGAGGAAGCGATGCGCATCGCGCACCGGCTGCGGCCCGGCAGCGATAATGACTTCACCATCGACACCGGTGAAGGGCTGATCGCGTTCTGGGCCAAGCTCACCCGCGTCATTTTCACCGTCGTGCCTGCCGTCGTGGTCATCGGCATCGTCGTGGGCGGCATCGTCATCATGAACATCATGCTCATGAGCGTCACCGCGCGCACCCGCGAGATCGGGATTCGCAAGGCGCTGGGAGCCGCCCGCCGCGACATCAGGCGCCAGTTCTTCGCCGAGGCGCTGACACTGTCGGTGCTCGGCGGGATCGCCGGCCTCGCGGTCGGCGCGGGACTCGCGGGCCTGGTGCAGGTCCTGTCACCGCTGCCGGCCCGCGTCACGGGGTGGTCCATCGGCATCGCGCTGCTGCTCGGCATCGTCGTGGGGGTGGCGTTCGGCGTGTATCCCGCGCACCGCGCGTCACGCCTCGATCCGATCGAAGCCCTCCGGCAGGAGTAGATGCAACTCCACTCGGTCCGCGAGGGCTGGCGCATCGCCCTCGATCAGCTCCGCGCCAACAAGCTCCGCTCGGCGCTCACGGTGCTCGGCGTCGTGATCGGCATCGCCACGGTCATGGCGATGGCTTCCATCGTCGCGGGGTTCCGCGAGCAGATCGTCAATACGCTCGAGGTCGTCGGACCAACGACGTTCCGCGTGCTCCGCTATTTCTCCACCACGGGGGTGAACCCCGATGCGGTGCCACGCGAGGTGCGCATCCGGCCCAAACTGCTCCCGCAGGACGCCGAAGCGATCGCGCGCCTCCCCGAAATCCATTACGCGGCGATCTGGACCCAGGTCTTTCAGCGGTTCGAGTACGGCGGGAATCACACGCGGATCCTGGGCGTATTCGGAGCCGATGACCGTTTCATGGAGATTCTCGGCGGCGGCATCTCGCCCGGCCGGTCGTTCACAGCGGCCGAGCTGCGCGGCGGGCAGCCGATCGCGATCGTCGAGCAGCGGACCATCGATCGTCTCTTCGGACCCGTCAATCCGCTCGGCCGCGTGATCCGGATCGGCGGACATCCGTTCAAGGTCATCGGGATCTGGCAACGACCCACGAACATCTTCGAGGTGCCGGGGGCGCCGGAGATCGCGGCCGTGGTGCCGTTCGAATCGGCGCGCCGCAGTTTCATCATCGACGAGTGGAACAGCCTGATCATTCTCGTGAAGCCGAAGCCCGAGGTCAGCGTCAGCCGCGCGATGGACGCCGCCACGGTGACCTTGCGGCGGTCGCGCGGCCTGCGCGTCGGCGACGCCAACACGTTCGATCTGCTCACGTCCGATCAAGTCCTGAGTATCTTCGACAGCCTGACGTTTGCATTCTTCTTCGTGATGCTCGTGCTCTCCAGCATCGCGCTGATGGTGGGAGGCATCGGGGTAATGGCGATCATGATGGTTTCGGTCACGAGCCGGACTCGCGAGATCGGCCTGCGCAAGGCGCTCGGCGCGACGCGGCAAGCGATCCTGTGGCAATTCCTCGTCGAGGCCGCCACGCTCACACTGCTCGGCGGCATCATCGGGATCCTCCTGGGCGTCGGCGTCGGCGAGATCCTGAAGCGGCTGCTAGCCTTCAGTACGACGGTGCCGGTGATTCCAGCGGCGATCGCGACCGCGGCATCCATCCTCGTCGGCCTGGTCTTTGGTATCGCCCCCGCGGCACGGGCGGCGCGGCTCGATCCCGTCGAGGCTCTCCGTTATGAGTGATCACGTCGATCTGCTGGCCATCGCGGCCCACCGCGACGACGTCGAGTTAACGTGCGGCGGCACGCTCGCCAAGGCGGTGCGTGCGGGACATCGCGTCGGGATCCTCGATCTCACGCAGGGGGAGATGGGCACACGAGGAGACGCCGCGACGCGCGCCGCCGAGGCCGAGCGCGCGGCGCAGACACTCGGTGTGGCGCTGCGACTCAACGCCGAGATGCCGGATGCGCACCTGGAAAACAATGGGGGGTCGAGGCAGAAGGTCGTCGAGCTGATTCGTCGAACAAGACCCCGCGTGGTCATCCTGCCGTACTCTGTGGGACGGCACCCCGATCACCGCATCGCCGCCGAGCTGGGACGCGATGCGTGTTATCTGGCGGGGCTCGCGAAGTATGCGCCGGGGCAAGGGGGCGAGGCGCACCGGCCGTACAAGCTGTTGTATGCGCTCGCTTATCGCGAAGACCCAGTGAAACCGACGTTCGTCGTCGATATCTCTGACGCCTTTGACGTGAAGATGGAGGCGATTCGCTGCTATGCGTCACAATTCACCGGCGCCAAGGCCGCCGGGGAGATCCACCCCACCGGGCAGGACCTGTACGAGCTGATCCGGGTGCAGTGCGCGCATTACGGCTCGTTGATCAGGCGCCGCTACGGCGAGCCGTTCTACACGGCCGAGACGCTGGAAGTGGACGACGTGCTGAAGCTTGGCGTGCAGTCCATCTAGTCCCTAAATTGCGAGCGTCCATGACCAAGCGCGTCACGTATCTCGATAACGCGGCGACGACCCCGGTGCGACCGGAGGTCCTGGAGGCCATGCTTCCCTATCTCGGGAACGAAGCCTTCGGTAATCCCTCCTCGGCGCACCGTTTCGGGCGGGCGGCGCGCGCCGGAATCGAAGAGGCCAAGCGCGCCGTCGCCAACGCCGTCGGCGCCGAGCCGAACCAAGTCGTGTTCACCTCCGGTGGCACGGAAGCCGACAACCTCGCCATCATCGGTGCCGCGCTTGCAGCGCGAGATCGTGGCGGCCCGTTCCGCGTCGCCGTTTCCGCCACGGAGCACAAGGCGGCGCTCGCCGCCGCGCACGCCGTGAAGCACCTCGGTGGTGACGAGGTCATTCTCCCTGGGCCAATAACGAGGTCGGCACGCTGCAACCGGTGGGCGCGCTCGCGAGTCGATGTTGCGACGCCGGCGTGCTGTTCCATTCCGACGCCGTCCAGGCGTTCGGCAAGGTTCCAGTCTCGCTCCGCGACGTCAGTTGCACCTTCCTGACCATCTCCGGCCACAAGATCGGCGCTCCCAAGGGCGTGGGTGCGCTGATCGTGCGCGACCGCAAGGCGGTAGAGGCGATCATCCACGGCGGTGGGCAGCAGTTCGGCATTCGCCCCGGAACCGAGAACGTTCCGGGGATCGTTGGACTCGGCGTGGCTGCCCGGCTCGCGGCCGACGAGCAGCAGGCACTGGCGACCAGACTGAGCGAGCTTCGCGACGAATTGGAGCGCCAGCTGCTCGCGATCGTCCCTGACGCGGTGATCCACGGCTGGCAGGGGCCGCGCGCGCCGCACATCTCGAACGTCTCGATCCCCGGCACGGACAGCGAGGCTCTGCTGATGCATCTCGACCTCGCGGGCATCGCCTGTTCGTCGGGATCGGCCTGCAGTACGGGCGCGGTCGAGCCGTCGCACGTGCTCAGCGCCATGGGGGTGCCGCGTGATCTGGGCCTGGCCGCACTGCGGTTCTCGTTCGGCAAGGATAGCACGATGGAGGACGTGGAAGCGGTGACCGCCGCGCTGCCGCGTATCGTTGAGAAGGTGCGGTCCCTGTCCACGGTTCTCCACCGATGAGAGTGCTGGTGGCCATGTCGGGCGGCGTCGACAGCTCCGTCGCCGCGGCGCTGCTCGTCGAGCAGGGCCACGAGGTCATCGGCGCGACGATGAAGCTGTTCTGTTACGGCGACAGCGTGCCCGACCGTCCGTGCTGCTCGCTCGACTCGATCAGCGACGCGAAGCTCGTCGCGCACAGGCTTGGCATCCCGCACTACGTACTCAATCTCGAAGACCGCTTCGGGCACGACGTCATCGAAAACTTCGTGTCCGAGTATGCGCGGGGCCGGACGCCCATTCCCTGCGTCCGCTGCAACTCGTTCACGAAGTTCCGCGATTTCCTCTACCACGCGGACGCGCTCGACTGCGATGCCATTGCGACCGGGCATTACGCGATTGCGCGCGCAGGCGCCTTGTACCGCGGCCGCGACCGGCAGAAGGATCAGTCGTATTTCCTGTGGGGTATCGATCGCGCGGTGGTCAGCCGCATGCTGACGCCGGTCGGCGAGCGCACCAAGGCCGAGACGCGCGCCGTCGCGCGCCAGTTGGGCCTCGTGACCGCGGAGAAGGCCGAGTCCGTCGAGATCTGTTTCGTGCCGGACGACAATTACGTTGCGGTGCTCGAGCAGCATCTTCCCGCCGACGCGCCCGCGCTTGTGCCTGGTCCGCTCGTGACCACCAGCGGCGAAGTGATCGGCGAGCACGCCGGCTTCGCGCGCTACACGGTCGGCCAGCGCCGCGGCCTGCCCGGTGGATTCGACGAGCCGCTCTATGTGGTCGCGATCCGGCCCGAGACGCGCGAGGTGGTCGTCGGCCGCGGCGCGGAGTTGTTCGGACACGAGCTGTCTCTCGCAGAGGTCAACTGGTTGGCGGATCCACTGACGGTCGACGACGCCGTGTGGGTGCAATGCCGCTATCGTGCGCGCGCCGTACTCGGCACGATTGCTGCGCAGGCGGACGGTCGCATCGCGCTCCGGCTGGCGGAGCCGGTTCGGGCGATCACACCCGGGCAGTCCGGCGCGCTGTACGGCGCCGACGATCGACTGCTCGGCGGTGGCGTGATCGCCTAGCCGGACAAGACGTGCGGAGGGTCACAGCCCGTCCGGCCGCAGCGCCTGCAGAATTCAGTTTCGTCCCCACTTTTTCGATTCGGAGGCCGTATGCGGTCGTTCCTGCGTCCCGCGCTTGCCGGGCTGGTGCTGGCAGCTCTGACGGGCGCCTGTGGCAAGGAGTCCATCGCACCTAAGTCGCTCGCCAATCCCCAGGCGACGACTGCACAGCTCGCATCACTCGATACGATTTTCAATGCTGCCCCGCTCCGCAGCTTCTCGGCAGTTTCCGGATCGATTCAGCCGACGGCTCCCGCTCCAATGCCGGCGCTGGCCCTGGCCGCGGCGGTCACTCCGCTCACCGAATCGCCCGAGCTGCGGCCCTACGCGCGCCGCATCCTGGGCGCCCGCACCTTCGGCCGGCTCCTGCCGCAGCTGAGCGTGCGCGCGATGGCGGCGCTGTTCCCCGTGGATGTGGTCGGCAAGACGTTCGAATGGGATTTCGGGACGGAGTCGTACGCTGCGACGGCGCGCGCTGGCGCGCCGAGTACGGGCGTGCGCTTTATCCTGTACGCGATCGACCCGCTCACCGGGTATCCGGCAAATCCGCTCGTCGAAGTCGGCTACCTCGACTTGATCGACGAGACCGGCAGCGGCAGTCCCAAGTTGCATGTGATCGTCGCCGGTGTCGGCGGGACGCCGGTCTACGTCAATTACACGGTGACGATCACCAGCCAGTCGTTGACGTCGGCACGGATCACGACCGCCGGGTACATCACGAACGGCGCCTCGTCGCCTGACTCGGTTCGCTTCAACGGCACGGTCACGGCGTCCGGATCGCAGACGAACTTGACCGTCACAGAGGACGTCTCGTTCGACGTCAATTCGCGCGATATCCACGTGCGGAATTGGCAACGTGTCACGCTTACGCAGAGCACCCTCAGCCTGAAAATCTCCTTCCGGTTCGAGCACGGCGGCGAGGCGGTGACGCTCGAGGGAACGCTCGAGGTCGACGAGACGACCGGCACGGTCAGCGGCACGATTACCTCGAAGGTGGACGGCGGCCTGTTCGCCACCTGCACGGTCAACGGCACATCGACCAGCTTCACGCTCACCTGCAGCGGCGCCGACCAGGATGGCCTGAATGCGGATGAGCAAGAGGCGTTGCACAATCTCGGCGACGCCACCGAGAGCATTGGCGCGATGTTCGAAGGCATCCTGTCGCCAGCCATCGGCGTGCTGGGCGCCTGACGCTCCAGGAGTAGCATGATCCCCTGTCCGGCTCTGGCCGGGCAGGGGGTTTTGCTTTATTACCTACGGGTGCTCGACCGGCTGCTCGCGAACACCGTGGTGGCGTGTCATGCGCTCTTCATCGTCTTCGTGGTCTGCGGGGGATTCGCGGCCTGGCGCTGGCGGTGGGTCGCGGCCCTGCACATTCCGTGCGCGGTGTGGGGTATCCTCATCGAGTACCGTGGTGGGATCTGTCCGCTGACACCGCTCGAAAACAGCTTGCGCGCGCGCGCCGGCCAGCAGGGCTACACCGGTGGTTTTGTCGAGCACTATCTCCTGCCCGCGATCTATCCCCGAGGATTGACGGCGGGTGTCCAGATGGTGCTCGGTACATTCGTGCTCGTCGTGAATCTCTGCGCGTACACACTCCTGCTCCGTCGTCTCACCCGAGGCTCCTGATGGCCACTCGTCGCCACTTCCTGCGCTCGCTGTTCGCCGCCGGTGCAACGCTTCCGGCACTCAAGAGCGACGCCCTGTCACGCATTCTCCCCACGGTCCGGCACACGGGCGGCCGCAGCGCCACCCAGGTCGCCGCGGACGAAGACTTCTGGCGCGAAATCCAAGCCGCGTTCGACATCGACCGCGGGATGATCAACCTGAACAACGGCGGCGTCGCGCCCAGCCCGCGGGTCGTGAATGCCGCGTTCCAGCGCTACCTCGCGGTCTCGAATCAGGCCCCCGCGATCACGATGTGGGGATGGATCGAGCCGGAGATCGAGGCGGTGCGCCGGCGACTCGCGGCGAACTTCGGCTGCGATCCGGAGGAGATGGCGATCACGCGCAACGCTAGTGAGGCGCTCGAGATCGTGCAGCTTGGTCTCCCGCTGCAGCGCGGCGACGAGGTTCTGACGACCACGCAGGACTACCCGCGGATGATCACCACCTGGAAACAACGCGAGCGCCGCGACGGCATCGTCCTGAAGCAGATCACATTCCCCGTCCCGCCGCCGTCGCAGGAGGATCTGGCGCGGCGGATCGAGGCGGCGATTACCCCACGCACGAAGGTCATCCACTTCTGTCACATCACGAACCTCACGGGCCAGATCTTCCCCGTGAAACAGATCTGTCAGCTGGGACGCTCACGCGGCATCGAGGTGATCGTGGACGGCGCGCACGCCTACGCGCATTTCCCGTTTGCGCACGATGAGCTGGACTGCGATTATTACGGCACCAGCCTGCACAAATGGCTCACGGCGCCGATCGGCACCGGATTCCTCTACGTGCGACGCGCGAAGATCGCCAAGATCTGGCCGATGATGGCCGCGCCGCCGGAGATGAACGAGAACATCCGCAAGTTCGAGGAGATCGGGACGCACCCGGCCGCCAACCACAATGCGATCGTGGAAGCGCTCGATTTTCTGGACGGCATCGGGCCCGAGCGGAAGGCGGCGCGGCTGCGCTTCCTGCGCGACCGCTGGGCCAAGCGACTCGAGCGCGTACCCGGCGTGAAGCTCCTGACGCCGTACGACCCGGCACAATCGTGCGGTCTCGCGTCGTTCACCCCGGGCCAGCTCGATGTAGGAAAACTCACCACGTTCCTGTTCGACCGGCACCGCATCATCGTCACGCCGATCGTGCATCCGGAATTCAACTGCCTGCGGATCACACCGAACGTCTACACGACGCTGGCCGAGATCGATCGCTTCAGCGACGTCATGGAAGACGTGCTGCGCAAGGGGCTGCCGACGTCATAGTGCGCGCGTGACGCGGGGTGAGGCACGCGCCCGACGCCCCTCACCCCCTCGTCAGGAATCCCAGCGCGATTCCTTAGAGCCGTATCGCCGCGAAACGCATTTCTCCTCCCTCACGAGCCGACCTCGAACCAAGAGCCGATCGCGTAGCGCGCGAGCGACGTTGCCACGAAGCCGCAACGTTACAACGAGGCACGGAGATTGCCGCACAGAGCCGCGCGTTAGACAGTCAGCTTTCATTCGGCACACTTGAGGGGAGGTGAAGCGCATGAGACACCTGAATCCCACACTGGAGCGGCTCGAGGAGCGCGTGGCGCCGTGTTTGAGCATCGGCTTGCCGATCGGCATCAGCCTCGGCGCCTGCGGGAGCGGCAACGACGGTTGTTCCGGCAGCTCCGCCCGCAGCTGTGACGGCAGCAGCGCTTCGGGCAGCAAGAGCTCCAAGAGCAAGAGTCACGAAAGCTGTAGCTCGTAGCGTCTTGTAGTACCGGGAAGGTCGCGGGAATGCAGTCCCGCGGCCTTCCTCCGACGCATGCATCGAGAGAGGAGTCCGCGGCGCCGTGCTTCCATCTCCGCCGAAACTCCGGAGCGATCTTACAGTCAGCCGTCAGCAGGCGGCCGGCGGGGTGCGGTACGTCGTCAAAGACGGTTGCTCCGGCAAGTTCTTTCGCTTCGGCGAGGTCGAGCAATTCATCGCCGAGCAGCTCGACGGCGAGACGCCGCTCGATGCGGTGCGGCAGCGGACGGAAGCCCGGTTCGAGGCGACGCTCCCACACGAGGCGCTCGCCGCCTTCGTCACCAAGTTGGCGAAGGGCGGCCTGCTCGAAGCACAGGGTGCCGCGGCGCCTGCTACCTACAAGGCCGGTCGCCCCGGGCGCTTGCTCGGCAGCCTCCTGTACCTCCGACTCCGGCTCTTCGACCCCAACCGGCTGTTCGACCGGTTGCAGCGCCGGGTGCGGTTCTGCTTCACGCCGCAATTTGTGGTGCTGTCGGCGGCGCTCATTCTCCTGGCCACGGTCGTCACGATCCTGCAGTGGAGCGACGTCAGGCAGGACCTTTCGCGCCTCTATCGGCTCTCGTCGATTCCGCTGTTCCTGGTGGTCACTCTCGGGCTGGCCTTCGCCCACGAATCGGCCCACGGCCTGACGTGCAAGCGATTCGGGGGGGAGGTGCACGAGCTCGGCTTCCTGCTGATGTACTTCACACCCGCTTTCTACGTGAATGTGAGTGACGCCTGGCTCTTTCCCGAGAAGTCGAAGCGGCTGTGGGTGGGCGTTGCGGGTCCCTACTTCGAGTTGTTTCTCTGGGCGCTCGCGACACTGGCGTGGCGTCTGACTGACGTAGACACGCGCATCAACTACGCCGCGCTGGTCGTCATGACTACGTCGGGGATCAAGACGTTCTTCAACCTGAACCCGTTCATCAAGCTCGACGGCTACTACCTGCTGAGCGATTACCTCGAGCTCCCCAACCTGCGCAAGCGGTCCTTCCGATATGTGGGCAGGGTCGTCAAACGACTCGTCGGCATGGGCGAGCAGATCGCAGCGGACGTGTCGCCCCGCGAGCGCTGGATTTACCTCGCGTACGGACTCCTCGGCTCGGTCACCTCGCTTTCCGTACTGGGGTACGTCGTCGTCACTGCGGGGGGCTACCTACTCGATACCCATCAATCGATGGCCTTCCTGCTCTTCGCAGGCCTCGCGGGCACCAAGTCCCGCCGCAAGCTGCGAAAGCTGTTCGGCGGAGCGCCGCGCGCATCGGACCCGGAGGATGACGGTGACCTGGGCGACGACGATGCTTCCGGGGACAACGGCCGTGAGCCGACCGCGCCGACCGCGAGCGAAGCCGCTGCGCCGCCGGCGCCGGAACGGCCGCGCTGGTCGCCACGCGCGAAGTGGCTGGCCCTCGCGGGCGCGGCGGTGGCAGTGGCGGTCTTCGGCCGCCTGCAGCTGCGCATCGGGGGACCGGTCACGGTGCTCCCGAAGCAGAACGCGGATGTGCGGGCACCCGTCGATGGGATCATCGAGCAGATCTTGGTGGACGAGGGGCAGTCGGTCCGGGCGGGAGACGTCATCGCGCGGCTCTCGAACCGCGCGACCGTCGCCGAGCTGCGCAAGACCGCAGCCTCGATCCAGGACACTCGTGCCCAGCTGGACAAGCTCCTAGCGGGTCCCGCCCCCGAGGAGGTCGCCCTCGCCGAGGTCGCGCTGTCCCGCGTCGAGGATCGGCTGCGGTTCGCCCAGGACAACGCGGGGCGAGTGGCCCGCCTGTTCGAGACGGCGGCGGCAACGCGCCAGGAGCTGGAAGGGGCGCAAGACCAGGTCAGGATCGCGCGACACGATTCCGCCGATGCTCGTGCGCGACTCGCTCTGCTGCGTGCGCGCGTTCGTCCGGAGGATATCGAATCGGCACGGGGGAAGTTGGCGTTGCTCGAGGCCCAACAGCGCTTCCTCGATGGAGAAGTGAGCGCGCTGACGGTCGTCACCCCGACCTCGGGGATCGTCGCGACGCCGTCCCGCCAGCTCAAGGACCTCGTCGGCCAGCTCGTCACCCCGGGGACGCTGATCGCGAAGGTGTATGACTTCAGCACCGTAACCGCGCAGCTCGTCGTCTCCGAAAAGGAGATCGCCGACGTCCGGGTGGATCAGCCGGTCGCGCTCCGGGTGCGCGCCTATCCCGACGTCGTGTTCCACGGGACAGTGACCGCCGTCGCGACCGAGGTGGCACCCACGACCAGCTCGCAGAGCACCACCGGTACCCCGTCGTCCTCGACGACCCCCATCTCAACGAGCGGCGGCCCGAGCCGCGCATTCGTCGTCACCACGCAGATCGACAATCACGACTTGCTCCTCAAGCCCGGGATGACCGGACAGGGGAAGATCTACGGCGGGCAGCGGCGCATCATCGGGCTCTTCAAGCGGCGTCTGGCCCGCACCTTCAAAGTGGAGTTCTGGTCATGGTGGTGAGCGCAGCGGCGCGCGTCGAACCCGCGCCCGTCCCGGCCCTGGCCGCCGCACCCGTCGCGGACGAGTATCTGTATTTGACCGGCCGCCCGCGGCTGCGCGACCTGGTGCGGTTCGCCAGGAGTCACGCCGTGAAGCCGCCGGACGAAAAGACCCTGGCCGACACGTGGCACGCCGCGCACGAGCGCGTCCGCCGTCTGGAGACGGAAGAGGCCGGCCTGGCCGACGACCCGCCGATCCGCCCGCTCGGGCGGGAGTACGAGCCCTTGCTGCTGGAGCTGCTCGGCGACCCGTTGGTGCACAACGGATTCAATACCGTGCCCACCGACGTGGCGCTGGTCGAGCTGGACCGGTTGGTCGTGTATCAGAAGCACATCGACCTGACGTACGTCCGGCAACTCACATCCAAGTTGGGGGGAAGCGCGCCAGCCGACGACCAGATCTTTCGCACTTGCTTGCTCCATGATCACGACGAGGCCCCTGTGAAGTGGTCTCGCGTGAACAACGACCGGTTCGTCTTCGTGTCTTCGTCGAATGACCTGCGGTTTCTCGGGGCGGTGGCGCTACAACGCGATCAGATCAAGGACTATCCGGAACGGGGCAAGTTCGTAGGCCTCGTCGGAATCGCCGTCGGCCTCGGCTCAAATTTTATGAACGCGGTCTACGCCGAGAAGCGGCTGATCCTCAACAACGGCAGCCATCGCGCCTACGCCCTCCGCAGGCTCGGCGTCACGCACGTGCCCTGCATCATCCAGCACTGCGCGTCGCGTGACGAGGTGGATGCGGTCGCGGCGACGGAGGTGCGGAAGAATCCGGATGGCTACCTCAAGCACCCACGACCTTCCATGCTCACGGACTATTTCGACCCCGCGCTGCATCTCGTGATGCCGGTGTATCGCCGGCTGCGCCAGGTGACGGTCCGGTTCGAGATCGAGGAAACCGCCGTGCCGGCGCTGTGAGCCGCGCCTAGGGCGGAGGCAGCAGCGCCACGATGCGCAGTGGCCCGCCGCTGCCACCCTTGATCTTCATCGGCAGCGCAATGACGTAGGCACCCGTGATCGGCAACTGGTCCAGGTTTGCGACGTTCTCGAACGCCGGAATGTTTGATGCGAATAACCGGCGATGGACCTGGTATGTCTTGGACTGGCCGTAATCGATGCTCGGCGTGTCGATCCCCACGGCTTTGACTCTGCGCCGCACGAGCGCGCGTGCGGCGTCGAGGTCGAGTCCGGGAAAGTGCAGCTCTCGGACTCCTGGCGCACCGGTCTTCGTCGTGCCGAGGTAGCGCGCGCGATCGGGCCAGCGGCTGCCCCACCCGGTTCGGATCAGCACAATCGCATCCTGCGGGATGTCGTCGTGCGCCGCCTCCCACGCCGTGATGTCGGACTGGTGCACACGATAATCGGCGCTCGAGTCGGCCTGTCGCCGGACATCGATGATCACCGCCACGCCCATCAGCTGGCTGAGGGGAATCTGATCGGTCGTGCGTCTTTTTTCGACGAAATGGACCGGTGCGTCGAGATGCGTCCCGCCGTGCTCGGCAGCCGCGAAGTTATTCGCGGCGTAGTAGTAGCCACCGGGTGTGCGCTGCGCGGAGACGACCGTCAGGCGAAACGGTTGGGCCGTCGGCCAATAGATGGTGGTCGAATCGAAGTCGTACGTGAGATCCACCCATTTGCCTTCGGCGAGACGACTGGCGAGCGAGGGGCCGCGGCAGGCGGTCGATGACAGGAGCAGCGCGACAATTGAAAGACGGCGCATGTGATCTCCGGAGAGCCGAGTTGGGTTGCAAGTGTACGCCGGTTCGTTAAAGTTGCCAGCCATGAAATCCATCCTGTGGGTCGTTCCGATGTGCTGCATCGCGGCCTGCGGCAGCTCCGACAAGCCGAGCCAGACCGCGAACCGCGATACGCTGACGCAGCGCCAGAAGGACAGTATCCTCGCGAGCTCGAAGATTCCGGGGGCTCGCGCCGTTGGCAACGCGATGCGCGCCGCCGACTCGACCAGCGCGCGGGTGCTCCGCACCGATACGGTCGCGAGAGATACGACCGAGTTCTAATGCGTGGGGTGATCGGCGCCGTGGGGTTGGTGGCGCTTGCCTGCGGCCCGTCCGACCCCTGCTCCGGGCATCAGTTTGACCGCCTGCGGCGCTACTCGGTTCCCTACGCGGGCCGTTGGGTGGTCGCCCGCGGCGATACGCTCACGTTCCCGGGCGCCCCGCAAATGAGTGATCGCTTCCGGCTCGGCGAGATCCTTCTCGATACGACGACGGTGGTCGTCGGCCGGGACTGTGTGTTCCGCGGGCAGATCACGTTTCGTGCGCCGCGGCCCGACACGCTGGCCGTCAGTTGGTTCGGCCAACCAGAGCAAGCGATCGTCAGTGGTTGGCCAGCCGACTTAGGCCCGTTCGCGGGGGTGTCGCTGGCACTCGCCGGACGTGATTCCGCAAGCGGCGCCATTCTGATCGACTCCAAGCTGGGCGTGCAGGCCCGCCCCGGCATGACGGCACGGTTCGTCGCCGGCCGGGCGCCGCGGTTATCTTCCCACCCATGAGAGGCTTCCTCGTACGACTGCTGATCACCGCCCTGGGGCTGTGGGTCGCCGACCAGCTGCTTCCAGGCATCGCGATCACCGGCACGAGTGCGTTGATCGTCTCCGCGCTCTTGCTGGGCGTTGTGAATGCGCTCATCCGGCCGATCATATTCATCCTCACGCTGCCGCTGACCGTCCTCACATTGGGGCTATTCATCCTCGTTGTGAACGGCATCTCGTTGGCACTGGTCGCCTGGCTGGTTTCGGGCTTCCATGTCGCGGGCCTGTGGTCGGCGACCTTAGGTGCGATCATCGTGAGTCTCACGAGCTGGGTCGCCTCGCACTTCGTGGGCGGTTCGGGACGGATCGAGCGCATGAGGCGTGTGGAGGTGACGGGCCGCCGCATCGGTGGATAGGGCGTTCGCGCTCGCATGATCGAGGTCGAAACCCCTGCCCTGCTGCTCTATCGCGACGTGATGGAGCGCAATCTCGAGCACATGGCCGACCGCGCGAAGAAACTCGGCGTCGCGTTGCGGCCGCACATCAAGACGCACAAATGTCTCGAGCTGGGTCGTCGCCAGCAGGCGTATGGGGCGAAGGGCATTACCGTCGCCACGCTGTTCGAAGCGCAGGCTTTCGCTCGCGACGGCTTCGGCGATCTGACGTGGGCCTTCCCGCTCGACCCCACACACGTCCCGCACGTGCACCGCATCGCCCAGGATGGCGTCACCCTGCGCGTCATTCTCGACGATCTCGACACGGCACAGGCGCTGGCGGGCAGCGGGTTGCACGTGTGGCTCAAGGTGGATTGCGGCTATCACCGCGCCGGTGTCGATCCCTCATCGCGGTACGCGCTCGCGGTGGCGCGTGAGTTGGGAGCGGAGCGCGGCCTCAGCTTCGATGGCATTCTCAGCCACTCAGGCCACGCCTATCGCACGCGCCATAGGGACGAAGCGGCACAGATCGCCGAGCAGGAACGGCAGGTCATGACCTGGTTCGCCGACCTGCTCCGCAAGGACGGCCTGCCGGTACGCGGGGTGAGTGTGGGCTCGACTCCCGCGATGGCGGCCGTAAAAAGCTTGACCGGCGTCACAGAAGCCCGGCCGGGCAACTACATCTTCTATGATCGAACCATGGTCCTGATTGGATGTTGCGAGCCACAGGACGTCGCCGTCTCGGTGCTGGCGACCGTCGTGTCGCACCAGCCAGGCGCGGCACATTTCGTCGTCGACGCCGGTGCGCTCTCGCTCTCGAAGGATGCAGGGCCGGCGCACCTGGGCCTGGAGACGGCGTTCGGGGAAGTGAAGGGCCATCCCGAGCTCACGGTCGCATCCGTATCGCAGGAGCATGGCCTGATTCGCGCCGCGGCGCCCGCGGCGATCGAAGGTAAGTTCAAGGTCGGGCAACAAGTCGAAATCATTCCCAACCATTCCTGTTTGACCGAGGCGCATTTCGACGAGTACGTCGTGATTGAAGGAGGTCGCGTTATGGACCGCTGGCACATCGAGCGTGGCCGATGAAGCTCCAGCTCCGGCATTTTTTCATCGCGCTCTTGCCGCTGATCTTTGCGCTCGCCGGCAGTTGGGGATTCGCCTTCTCGGTAGATCATTGCGGCCGATTGGTCGGACCCATTTTTGCCCCGAAATGCCACTGGATTCAGCTCGAGTATCAACTGAAATTTCAAACCGCGGGTACGTTACTCGGCTGCCTACTGGCCGCCGTGTTGGGCGCAGCGCTGGAGCGCCGCAGTCGACGCAAAGCCGCAGCACAAGCCGTAAACGTCAACTCAGGAGGACAGCCGTGAAATCTTTACTCACGCTGATCGTGATGGTCTGTGGCACCGGAACTCTCGCCGCACAGGATACTACTGCTCACCCCGCTCCCGCGGCTCCCCCGGCCGCTGCGGCTCCGGCCAGCAACGCCAGCGTTGAAGCCGTCCTGGCTCGGTCGGTGGTCGATCGCGCGCCTCAGGATACGGGCACCGCCTTCCCCGACAGCGTCGGTACCGTCGTGCTGTGGATGCGCGTGACGGGCGGGAGCGGCCAGTCGCTGCACCACGTCTGGTTCCACGGCGACGATCAGGTCGGTGATGTGTCGCTGGCGGTTGGCGGATCGCCGTGGAGAACCTGGAGCCGCAAGACGATCCCAGCTGATGCCAAGGGAGCGTGGCACGTGGAGATTCGTGACGAGGCCGGGACGGTTCTGAAGAGAATTGATTTTACCGTGGGCCAATAAGACTAGGACCTGCGGGTCTTAGGAACCGGTCAACGGGACAATCGTTTCGCATGGTTGTCCCGTTGACTCTTTGAACGGTTAGCCTTCCTCACGCGGCCTTGGGGCCTGGCTGCTGCTGCTCGGCCAGCAGTGCCCGGGCCGCTTCGGGCTCGAGCGCTTTCGCGAACAAGAACCCCTGCCCGAGCTCGCATCCGACGGCGATGAGGCGCTCGCGCTGCGCCGCGGTCTCGACTCCCTCCGCGATCACAATGAGGCCGAGGTGCTCGGCCAGGTCAACGATCGAGCGCACGATCTCCAGATCAGTGCGGCGCGCACCCATGCGGTGCACGAAGGTCCGGTCGACCTTGATGCCCTGCAGGGGGAAGCGCGGCAGATAAGTCAGGGACGAGTAGCCAGAGCCAAAATCGTCCATGTGTACCTCGATGCCCACCTCCCGCAGCCGATTCAGAAGGGCGATGGACGAGTCGAGGCTCTCCATGAGCACGCTCTCAGCGACCTCGAGACTCAGCGCAGCGGGCGTGAGTCCGGCATCCTGGAGAGCCGCTCGCAAGTCGTCTACGAGGCGTGGATCCGCGAGTTGCTTCGCCGAGACGTTCACGCTGATCCGCACCGGGCCCGCGCCCGGGACTGCGTTCTGCCAGGTGCGCGCGTAGCGGCACGCCTCCCGCAGGACCCAGGTGCCGATCGACACGATGAGGCCGGTCTGCTCGGCCAGCGGCAGGAATTCGTGCGGCAAGAGGACCCGCCGCTTGCCGTGGTGCCAGCGGAGCAAGGCCTCGAACGCGTACACCCGGCCGGTCTCGATCTCCACGATAGGCTGGAACAGGAGCCGGAACTCTTTGCGCGCGAGTGCCTCCCGCAAATCCGCCTCCATTCCCGAACGAGCGTGGGCCCAGTTTCGCATCTCGACATCGAAGACCTGGAAGCACGCGCGCCCCCGCTCCTTGGCACGGTACATGGCGAGGTCCGCGTCCCGCAGCATGTCCTGGGCCTGCTCATAGTGGGGCTCGCTCAGCACGACGCCGATGCTGGCGCTGACACGCACCTCGCGCCCTTCCAACAAGAATGGTGCGGCCAGGCTGTCGAGGACACGCCGCGCCACATGCTCGACTTGGGGAAGGCCCGCCACCTCTTCGAGCAGCAGTGTGAACTCGTCCCCCCCGAGCCGTGCGACCACGTCGGCGGGTCGCACGCTCGACTGCAGCCGCCTGGCGATTTCCACCAGGAGGCGGTCGCCGGCGGCGTGCCCGAGGCGGTCGTTCACGGCCTTGAAGTGGTCGCAGTCGACGAACAGGACACCGAACCGATAGTCAGAGTCCCGCCGCGTGCGCGCCAGCGCCTGCGACAAGCGCTCGACGAAGGAGGCGCGGTTCGGCAGATCGGTGACCGGGTCGCGCAGCGCCCCGCGCAGCAGCTGTCGCTCGGCTTGCCGGCGGTACGTGATATCCCGGGTGATCGTGGTGGCGCCAACAGGATGACCGTCTGCGTCGAGAATC